>Ga0181564_10000924_pt1 | contig 26158 bp, 26 predicted proteins | sample 011ome_24_FD_134512 | JGI IMG/M metagenome (GOLD analysis project Ga0181564, IMG submission 134512) | Coastal salt marsh microbial communities from the Groves Creek Marsh, Skidaway Island, Georgia - 011513CT metaG (megahit assembly) | ecosystem: Environmental > Aquatic > Marine > Intertidal... | reverse complement strand
TGTAAATGGGCTAGTTCGGTGCGCATTTTTACCCGAAATTGAGGATCTAAATTGCCCAGCGGTTCATCAAATAAATGAATCTTAGGGTCACTCGAGAGTAGGCGACCCAGGGCCACCCGTTGTCTTTGCCCGCCACTTAGCTGAGCAGGCTTACGAGAAAGGAGTTCATAGATGTCGAGTTTTTTGGCAACGCTTTCCACTTTTTGCCGAATTTCAGGTGCCGATAATTGCCTGACCTTTAATCCATATGCCATATTATCGCGTACTGAAAGATGGGGGAACAGGGCATAGTGTTGAAAGACCATACCGATATCTCTCTCTTCTGGCAGGAGTTTACTTGCATCCTGTCCAAGAATTTTCATCGATCCTCGCGTTGGGCTTTCCAAACCGGCAACCAATCGGAGCAGCGTGCTCTTTCCACATCCTGAGGGGCCAACGACTACCATAAATTCTCCCTCAGAGACTTCAAGGTCTATAGAATCCAGCGCAAGAACATCGGGCTGGAAGCTCTTGGTTATTTGTTGGAGTGAAATGGCACAGCTCATGGTCTTAATATCCATTCTAGGCATAGAATAAGAAGGGTAAAGCTTTGTCGCTTGAGCCTAGCCCCATGGAAACATAGTATTTTCAAAGAAATGGTTATAAATATTGGCAGCTGCTTGCTTAAAGGATTCGTGGTTTTTGCCTCGGTTATTTGTTTTCTATCCTGCCAGTCGGAAACAAAAAAACCAAAGCGTATAACCAAGACGATGGAAGAGGAATCCCTGGCCAGAATGGATGATTTGATTAAGGGCTGTCAGGTATGCCATGGCGTCAAAGAAGCTCAGCGTGGTCCCATCTTAGACGGTATGGAATATTGGTATCTTTATGACCAACTTCAAAAATTCAGTTCAGGCATACGGGGTGGGAATCCAAAAAATCGTTCCGAGCATTTAATGGGTGTGGGCATAAAGAAGATAAAAAATGATTTGGAATCCGCTTATCTTGCGAACTGGTTTTCCAATCAGGATCCAAAACCTGCTGTGCGTACAGTGGTTGGGGATTTGGAGCGTGGAAAATTATTTTATGAAAGTCGGTGTGCCTCCTGTCATGGAAACAAGGCGGAAGGAAATCGCCTGGTCGCCAGTCCCGCGTTGAACCGTCTGGAAGGCTGGTATTTTCTTGAGCAAATGCGGAAATTCAGATCAGGGGATAGAGGGTACCATCCACTCGATGAGAGCGGTCGAATGATGGCTGCTGCATCTAAAGAAATTACCGATGGTACCTTGAGGGATGTTGTTGCTTATGTGGTGGAGACATATGGTCCGGAAGAGATACCATCGACTCGCGAGCTAACTGCTCCCCCGTCTAATTCAAAAAAGCCTTTTTAAGCCCCGTATTGTGCGTGCAGTGCACCGAGGCGTTCGGGGGTGCCCACATCGTCCCATTCTCCATGATAAAGGAGTCCTCCCACGCGGTTGTCAGAAATTGCCTTTTTGAGGCGTGGAATAATCGAAAATTTTTCCACCACCGCTCCCGCAAGGATCGATGGATGATAAAGTGCGATACCGGCGTAGAGAAATTCAGGACTACCTTTCTCGATTACCCGATTTTCAGAAAGCGAAAAATCCCCGCGTTCCCGCCATTCTGGCTTGGGTACGAGGTAGAGCATAGCGAGGTCATCCTCCGGTAAATTTTTGGGCAGGGTGGAGAAATCTAAATCGCACCAGACATCTCCATTAACCAGCAGAAAAGGTTCAGTCCCTAAAAGAGGAAGTGCCTTGGTCATCCCTCCACCTGTCTCGAGAGGTTCGGGACCCTCATCAGAATAGGAAATGGAGAGCCCCCAGGAATGTCCGTCGCCCAATGCCTCCGGTATTTTTTTTCCCAAATGTCCAAGATTGATTACAACTTCGGAAAAACCGGCCGAGCTTAGTTTTTCGAGATGGTGTACGATTAAGGGTTTTCCCCCGACTGGTACAAGGGGTTTGGGGGTATGATCGGTAAGGGGGCGCAGGCGATTGCCGTATCCCGCTGCAAGAACCATAGCCTTCATCGAAGATTAGGGATTGCCAGAAAGTGCTTCTGCCTGTTCGACGATGGCATGAAGGTCGTGCAGTTCTGGGTAAGACTTGAGCACTTTTCTGATATAGCCAAGCACACGGGGAACATCGGATAAATATTGTGGTTTCCCATCCCGGATATTCAGTCGGTGGAAAATTCCGATACATTTCAAATGTCTTTGCAATCCGGCCCAATCAAACCATTTTTGAAAAGTTCCCTCACCCACTTCTGGTCGAAGCAGCCCGTTTTGAATAAGTTGGGTCCGGAAGTTCATTACCTGACGATCGATCCAATCTTCAGCATTCGATCGATAGCAATCCCTGAGAAGAGAGACCAAATCATAGGTGATGGGCCCGTGCATGGCTCCTTGGAAATCAATAATGCCTGGTGAGCCGTCTGCGGTAACCAGAAGGTTGCGGCAATGAAAGTCCCGATGCATGAAAGATTTTGGGATTCCACAAACTCCTTCAATCAATGGCTTTGCGTAAGTGTAAAATTCTTCTTGGCTGATTGCAGGCAGGCACCATTCTCTGAAAATTTCCAATTCTTTGGACTGCCATTGGGTATCAAAGGAGGGGAGTGTCGCGGACCACACTCCAAGGGAGGTTTGGAATCTCGAGATTTCCTGAATGGCCAGGTCGTAAAGATGGTTTCTTTGCTCGCTGATAAGGGCTTCCTGGTAGTGAAGATCACCAAAATCAGTGAGAATGAGAAAACCTTGCTCCAAGTCCTGAAAATGTACTTCGGGAACCTGAATGCCTGCTTCCCTCATTTTTCCGGCTAGATGAACAAAAGAAGCGCAGGGCTCTTTATCTGGTGGGGCATCCATCACCACAAGCGGGCCCGCTTGGGTATGTAATCGAAAATAGCGCCTAAAGCTGGCATCCTCGGAGGCGACTTCCAATTCGCAGGTGCCATAAGGTGTGGATTTATTTATCCATTCGCACAGAAGGTCTCTGCGTTCATCCACCACCATAACTTCCACACTTATCTTCTTCGAAGATGTTGAACTTTAGGTCAAAACAAAATTTTAAAATTACAAAAATAAACCTTAAACACTCCACTCGAGCATGCGCTCAATAGGTAATTGGGCTTGTTGGATCAATTGTTCACTCATGGTAATCTCAGGAGATCCGTCTTTTAAACAGGACAAGAGCTTGGGGAGTGTATTCATTTTCATATACCGACAGTCATTGCACGCACAGTGGCCGGTTGGACCCGCGACAAATTGTTTCTCCGGGAGTTCCCGGGTTAATCGGTGCATCATTCCTGATTCCGTAAGAATGATAAAGGTATCTGAGTGATGATTTTGGCAAAAAGAGACCATTTTTTCAGTGCTGCACACCTCATCGGAAAGATCTCTCACCGATTGAATACATTCTGGGTGGGCGACCACTGGGGCATCCGGGTATTCCAGACGGCACCTTTCGATAGACTCTCGGGTGAACAAGACATGGGCATAACAACTGCCAGGCCAAAGACGCATCTTTCTCCCTGTCTGTCCCATAACCCACTGGCCGAGGTTCTGGTCTGGCACAAAGAGGATTTCTCTGTTTTCCGGCACTTTGCTGACAATATTGACCGCGTTTCCGCTGGTACAAATTACATCGCTTAGTCCCTTGACTGCGGCCGAGCAATTCACGTAGGCAACGACATAAAGATCGGGGTTTTCCTCACGATATTTGGCTAACTGATCTGCTGGACAGGAATCGGAAAGGGAGCAACCGGCATCTAAATCTGGTAGAAGTACGGTCTTGGAAGGATTCAAGATTTTGGCGGTTTCCGCCATGAAGTGAACGCCACAAAATACAATGACTTCGGCATCGGTTTGAGCCGCTTGCCTAGCCAGGCCGAGAGAGTCACCCACATAGTCCGCAACTTTTTGGATTGGGTCGACTTGGTAGTTGTGGCAAAGAATAACGGCGTTTTTTTCTTCTTTTAAATGGAGGATTTCTTCCTGCTCACTGGAAAGCGTTTGTGCATCTGCATGATGCCGGAAGACTTGAAGGGGAGGGGGCTCAGAGATTGCCATGGCAGTGGGATAAAAAGACGGAATTAGTTCGTTTTAGAGCATACTCCATGGCTCGCATAGGATGGGCACCTGGCCTGTACTTGAAGGCGTTGATCATTTACTTCTAGGCCCAATTTTTCAGAAACCGTCCGTCCATACCATTCCATAAAGGGGGCATCGACATCGAAAATACGGTCGCAGTCGGAACAAATCACCTGTGCCTTAAAGGACGCACTTGATTCATTAAGGGCGTAGAATTTATTATCCTGGCCAACGTCAATCTTCCGTACCGTACCACTTTCCACTAAGAGAGGGAGGCACCGATAAACTGTGGCTCTCGAAACGGTATCATCCATTTTTCGGGCATCCTGTAGGAGCTGATCTGCGGTGAAATGACCAGATTGGCGAAAAAGAGCCTCAAACACTGCCTTTCTCTGCCCAGTCATACGAAGACCCTGACTAATCAAATAATCGGAAAAATTTTCCCAGGATGTACGGTCGGGCATAGGCATGAACAATGAATACTTTATGACGATTGGCTCTACATAGGTCAATCTAATTGAGACGATTTTGAGAATTGATCTAGTTTCTTGAATCTTGGCAGATTTGCCAGATGAGGCTATAGAGGAAGCATGTCGATCAAGATAAACGAGCAAGTAATTCCCGATTGGGCGATTGAACGTCAAGCCGAGGCTCTCTTTGAGAATGTAGCCAAAGGTATGCCTGGAAAGCCACGGGAGATCATTATGATGTCTGCCTTGGATCTGGCCAAAGAAAGGCTGATTGACCAGACTTTAATGGCTCAGGAAAGCCGAAGGAGAAAATACAAGGTAGACTCTGTGGACTTACAAAAAAAGGTTAAGCTATGGTTGAAGCAAAATGGTGGTAAAAAGGCTTTTGAAAAAATAAACAATCCAATGGTTCAAAACCTTGAGGATTTAAAAAGAGAAGTATCCGATCAAATTCGTTTTAATCAATTACTTGAAGAGGAATCTCAATGTGAGGATGTGCCAGAAAGTGAAGCCCTGAAATATTATGAAGATAGGCCAGAGCTTTTCCGCATTGAGGAACAACTTTCTGCCTCCCACATCTTAAAAATGGCGAAAACAGAGGAAGAATTTGACCGGGCTTTGGAAACTGCCAGGGAATGGCGAGAGCGACTTGTCAAAGGGGAGGATTTTACCGCATTGGTGCAGGCCGAGTCTGATGATAAGGGAAATGATGGCAACCTGGGTACTTTTGGCCGTGGGCGTATGGTACCCGAGTTTGAAAAAGCAGCCTATGCATTACAAGCGGGAGAATTGAGTGAACCGGTCAAAACCCAATTTGGATGGCACCTTATACAGCTACACGAAAGAATAGAGGAAACGGTGACCCCATTTGAGGAGATTAAAGAAAAGGTGATCGAATTTCTTACAGAACGCAAAAAAGACAAGGTATTCGAGCGTTTTCTTGATGGGCTCAAAGCCGAGGCAACCATCGAAGAAGTTTCAGGAATATAAACTAATTTTCCCCGAGGCCTTCGAGGATTCTGAGGGTGCTCTGGGATTTGTTTAGGGCATAAAGGTGATAGCCTGGGGCACCGCCTTCCAGCAGTTCCTTAACTTGCTGAAGTGCCCAATTGGCTCCAATGACTGGTTGTTCGGTCTCGCTGGCATTTTCCAAAGCATTTTCGAGTGCAGAAGGAAGACCGGCTTCACACATTTTGCAAAATCTTCTTACCTGACCGATAGACAATACTGGAAGTAGACCAGGAAGAACAGGGATAGAAATGCCCGCATCCTGGCATCGTTGCACAAAATTTTGGTAGGCTGAATTATCAAAAAATAATTGAGTGGTAATAAAATCTGCACCAGCCTCCACTTTGATTTTGAGGTTTTCCATATCCGATTTTGCATCCTTGGCTTCGGGATGTTTTTCGGGGTATCCACCAACACCAATCCCAAAATCGGGAAAATTTTCTCGAATAAGAGAGACCAGGTCCGAACCGTAGGAAAGCCCTCCAGGTACTGCCTTAAAAGTTGATTCTCCTTTGGGGGGATCCCCTCGCAGGGCCATTACATTACGAAAGCCAGCCTCAGCAAACTCCTCCAGGATTTCCAAGAGTTCATCACGTGTATGCCCGACACAGGTTAAATGTGGCATGACTTCAAACCCGTGTTCCTGCTGAAGGAGTTTGGCATACCTAAGCGTGGTCGCCCGCGTGCCACCACCAGCCCCATAGGTGATGGATACAAAATCTGGTTGGTGTGGCTGAATCTGGGAAGCGGTTTTAAGCATTCGATCGCCTCCCGCATCATCTTTTGGTGGGAAAAACTCCACAGAAAAGAGGGGCTTTTTTTGAGCGAAACGCTCTTTGAGGGAACGACCTGTATTCATGTTACATATCAACGTATCATGATGCGTTGATGCGTACAAGAAAGAATAAGGCGGTCAAAGGCTTTTCCGTGAACTTAAATTCAGGTTATTTACAGCTTGAAGATAGCGGGCGACGCGGGGTTGTGGGGAAAGGGTCTGGGCCCTCTCAAGCAGATCAGCCGCTTCTTGGTATTCTTTCGCATTCACGAGCATGCGTGCATGCTCAACAAGAGACTGTACTTCGAAATCGGGAAGTTTGGCAGCCCGTTCGAAGCGCAAGGCTGCCTTGGCGAAGTCTAATTCTTCGGCTGCCAGTTTTGCTGAAAGCAGAAGGGCTTCTCCATCCAGTGGTTGTTTTTGAATTAATTGTTCAAGGATCGCCGCGGCATCTTTCCGTTTACCCGTGGCAATTCGTACTTCGGCTTGAAGCATACGGATTTGATGTTCATCGGAATCAGAATAGCCTTCGCCAAAAATTTTCTGGATTTCTTCCAGGTATTTGAAACCAGCTTCATAGGATCCACGGTTTATCAAGACCTTGGCTGCCCGAGCATAACGGGGCAAACTGAGTTTCTCCTTTTTAGCAAGGGCCTGTTGGTATGAGGATAAGGAATGTTCATACAGCCCAAGGTTGTGATAAAGATCTCCAAGGGACAGGGTGCCGGATGCGTCCAACCTGTTCATTCTCCGTAGGGTTTCGAGTGCGACAACAGCCTCTTTTTCCCTACCCAATCCCTGAAGTGCAGAAGCACGGGCTTTGTGGCAAAACAGATCGTTTGGCTTGGATTCCAATAATTCGTCAAGCAAAGCAAGGGCTTCTGCGTAGCGATTTGTGCTAAGTAGGCAATTTACGAGCCCATTTCGGGCATCGATACTTTCTGGGTGCAAAAGAATGCCCATGCGATATGCATTTTCCGCGGAGACAATGCGACCCAGAGAAAGGTGGCAATACCCCAGGGCAACATAACTGACCCCATCGGCTTCTCCCAAACTGATTGCCTTGGCAATGTTTTTGGATGCATCCATGAGCTTACCCAGACTGAGTTGTACAAAACCGAGGTTTTTTCTGGCCCGTAAAAAAGATGGAAACTTTTTAAGTGCCTGTTCATAGGTTTGTTCAGAACGGGTAAGCCTGCCCAATTGATAATACATCGTACCCAGAGCAAAATCGAGGGCAGCACTTGTCTTGGAGGTAATTTTTCCCTCCAGGTAAACTGTGGCATCTTCGAGCTGGTTTTCTGCTTTAGCCACAACTTCCCGAAGGATAAATTGTTCGGACTTATCAATTCTTGGCTCCACCTCACTGCGAAACCCATAGTCTCCCATGAAGCCACGAATGAATGCAGGATCATTCCAAAAATCCTGAGTTAACGAAGGTAAGGGGGCATTCGCATGTAAGCTCCCAAATAAAAGAATTCCAGATAAATAAAGTAGGTTTTTCATTTGAGCATGGAAAAGCGGACAGGCAGGTAGAATTCTACTTTTACTGGTTTGCCGTTGCGGGTAGGAGCTTCGTAGACAGAACCTTCGGCTGCCTTCTTGGAAGCAGTCACAAAATCGGGGTGAGTGGAAGACACAACCTCAAGTACTTTGACTTGACCACTCTCATTAATTTGCACGAGTAATTTAACCTCTCCCTCTAAGCCCTTTCTGCGCAGGTGGGAGGGGTAGACAAGGGACCCTCTCTTGATTACAACAGGATTACGGTCAAGCTCATGCATCGAAAAGACAAGTTGCTCTGCAATTCCTGACGGGGCAGGGTTAAAATTGGCTAAAGAAAAAGCCGCCTTAAAATCGCCGGGGGTTACATCCAGGGTGGCCGCAGGTGGCTCATTGATCAGACGAGCCTGCGGGGTATGTAAAGTGGGGGCGGGAAGGTTTACTTTGGCCACCACTTTTTTTTCCATCTCTGTTTTCGGCGGAGGAGGGGGAGTGTAGGTAGCAACTTCCGCGGGGCGAACGATCCATTCATCTGGCCTGACAAATTCAGATAGCGGAAGTAGGCAAAAGAGACCAAATGATACAAGAATGGCAAGTCCTATACTTTTTATGCGCAAGTGGGGAAGGGGCTCCGTTTCCACCCCGGGAGTCCACTCAATCTCGGATGCCTTACTCATTGGTTAAGCGCACTGAGTTTTACTGCCAGGGCACCGCCAAGCATCGCCTGGTCCATGACCTCAGTGGCCAAACCTGCTCGGGCTCCGGGCGATACCCGTACCAGGACAGAGGGAGCTTTATCTCCAGTAGAGGAGCGGACAATTGGGGCAACCTGTTCAATGCCGATTGTGACCCCGTCTTGGACCAACTGTCCCGAAGCAGGCAGGTCAAAGGCAAGAGGTTCTTCCATGTTGGTGGAGGCGGAAGCAGTATCTTTATGTTTTGGAGTGATGCCCACCTCATTGACAAAAGAAGTGGCGACAATAAAAAAGATCAACAGAATGAATACCAAGTCGATGAGTGGAGATACATTAATCTCGGTATTTTCCGGGTCCTGGCTTAATCTTCTCTTCATGCGCTTGGTTTGCGGGTGGCAATCGAAACATCGCTGGATTTTTTTCGGGCTTCGGCGATTAGTTTGGCAAGCACTGAGGCATCTGCCCATTGGTCAACTTGTATAACCACAGGCTTTCCTTTATCTTTACTGGCTAATTGCACTAAGCCAGGAACTTCCTCCAGCTGCACAGTGGAACCTGCGTATTTGATTTCATTATCCGACGAGAGGGCAAAGATGACCGCATTTTTCTCGAGGGCTTTGCCCGTAACGGCTCTGGGACGTGCAACCTCTATTCCGGGCAGAGTCACAAATGTGGCCGATACGATAAAGAAAATAAGCAGAATAAAGACCACATCAATGAGTGGAGATACATTAATATCATTCGTATCCGATCCGGTCATTCTGTGGAGCCTTGATTTCATGAACTAATAGGATTAGGCACCTGACGCAGTGAAAGACTTTCCAGGCGGTTTATGCACTGCAACCAGTCCTTCTTTCTTCGGTTGAGTAAATGGATAAGAGCGATTGCGGGTATGGCAATAAGCAGCCCTGCCTGCGTAGTAACCAGAGCCTGAGAAATTCCGCCAGCCACAAGGTCCATCTTGTAGCTGTCCTGCATGCTCAGTCCTTCAAAGGTTCGTAACATGCCGGCTACGGTGCCTAGAAGTCCGATCAAGGGAGCCGAGGATGCGAGAACAAATAAAAAGCGTAGGCGGCGGTTAAGGTAAGAGGTTTCACCGGTTCTTACCTGATCAAAGCGGCGAATGGTTTCCGTGCGGTCGCTATGATCGGCCAGGCAGTACCGGATAATACGGTCCACTCGCCCGCCTCCTTTAAAGGCATCCCACCGTTCCCTTGGAAAAGCCCGAAGATCGGACGGGATTACTGCCCGTAATCGAAACCAAAGATCAAAGGATAGAAAGTATAGGTAAAGAGCAAGCACTCCAAGTACAGGCATGAGGGAACCTCCTTTTTGCCAGACAAAGCTTGCCTGTTCAATGAAGTCAACGAACGGATTCATCCTTCTTGGGAATTTCTGAAGTGAGCTCTCTGGGAGTTTCCTTTTTTAGATGGACGAGGCGGGAAGAAAATCCTTCCATTTTTGATACTAATCCCTGGAGTCTTCGGGACAGGAGAGCATGGGCAATCAGGGATGGAATGGCAGTGATAAGACCAAATTTTGTGGTAACCAATGCTTCGGAGATTCCCCGGGCTAATTCACTGTTCTCTGGATTGGCAAAGTTGGTGATTTGTCTAAACACATCAATCATACCAGTTACCGTGCCTAGGAGTCCAAGAAGTGGGGCAGTGGCTGCAGTAATCGCAATTAAAGGCATCCCTTTTTCCAGACGTGCCTGCCAGTCAATAATGATTTCGTAGAGAATTTCCTCAAGGATTTCTGGTTTTTTTCCCCTGTATCCCTGAGCTGTTTTCCTGAGAAGTTCAAAGGGTCCTCCAAAATTTCCTGCGAGGGTAACTGGGCCATGTGGAAAAGGAATACGAAGAACCTGAAAGGCTTTGACCAGGGCGATCAGTACTGAGATGAAGGCAAAAAAGAGGATAGGGTAAATCCAGATGCCTCCTTTTTGCATTTCTTCAAGTAATGTGGGCTCACTGCCTTCAATAACCAATGCCTTGCCTAAGCTGGGGTCCATTGGAAGAGTGGCTAAGTCTGCAGAGCCTTCTTCATTCTGTAAGGACTGCTTGATCAATTGTGAGGTGGACTGATTGGCCACGAGTACCCGGGGGGGTGCATTCCGTTTCACCGATTCTGGACTTAATTCCATATTTGAACTTTCAGCCCTCTCATAGCTCTGGTCTAAAAATCCGGAACTTCCCAATTCTCCACGGAAATACAGCAATGGACCAAAAGTCCAAAAAGTCCCGGTTTCCCGAATGCCTTCAGGCGGAACAATTGCATCACCCCGGTAGGATGCTCCGCCCGCCTGTTTCAAAAGAGAAGTGGTAGAAAGATCAGCAATTTCCAGGTACGCGGAAAAGGCAGTTGCCCGGTCCCCTTGTTCCTTGGCCAGGGTGGCGGAAAGAGAGTCTGAATACAGGATGCGTTCTGAAGAAGGGATAGCCTGTACCCAAGTCCTTGCAAAGTCCTTCAGTAGTCGGAGAGAGCTTTCAAGTGCGGCCTCATTTTCACGAACCTCCTCCTTGAGTTGAAGAAGGGAAGCGTCCCGATTGTCACGCTGTCTTAAGCGTCGGTCAATTTCCGTTCTTTTGTCCCGTGCTTCTCTTTCGAGTTTCGAAACATTTTGGGCGAGAGGGGACTTTTCTTTTTCGATCTGTTGCCGAAGAAGAGAAAGTCTTTCAATGGAGTCCTTTAAGTCATTACGGGCGGTCGCACGAACCTGTTGTACAGACTGAGCCCATGTGTAGAGTGGCAAGCAGCATAGCAGTAAAAAGAAAAGAGATTTCTGAATGATTACAATCATGGATTGATCCCTTCGGGCACGGGTACTGGAAGTTCAAGAAATCTAGGCATTGCCCGGTTGTTAAGCATATCCACTCCGGTGGAAACCTCGCGTGCCAGTCCATCTGATCTGGTCCACTTCCAACCCGAGTCCAATGGAACACCGTACCCTGCAACCGTAGCGGATTCATTTACAAAGTAGGCACTTCCCATTCCAAAGTAGATTACTTGGAATTCGCGGGATTGATTATCATCGAGGGTAAATTCCTGTCTTTCTAGGGTGACTGATCGGTGGAAAGTTTGAATGGCTTGCAGGAGAGAGACTAAGGCATCGACACGCTGCCTGAGAGGTGGGAGTGGCAATCCCTTACTTGGAACCAATTTTTTACGATAGGGAGAGAGCCGATCGGCGAGGGGAGTGGGAAGAAGCGAAAATACACGCTCTAACTTAACTACCGCCCGATCGAGCCCTCGGTGGAGAGAAGCGGTTGCCCGAATAGCTTCATCTTTGCGAGCCAGAAGGTCCTGCCTCTGCTTGGCTGCTCCTACTGCCTCTTCCTCGCTCTCTTTTAGTTTGGAATTAAGCTCAAAGATTTCTGCACTCAGAGCTTGTTTAAGATCGATCAAAGCATTCTTCTCCAAAGCCCAATCACTTTCCTCTTCGGAAATAAGTCGTTCTGTGGTTACCCATTCATCAATGATTTTATGGGTTTCTTTTACTTCTGCATACAGGAAGCAGAAGACGGAAAAAAATCCGGCAAATACGCGTATAAGGGTGGTGCCAAGCTTCATCAGTTTTCGGGAATAAATGAGTCTATCTCATGCACTTGAACTTGCAAAGCCTTTTTGAGACTGATTCTCAATAAAACGATTCGAGCTTAGGGAAGATGCTTGCGACTAAAAGAGAGGCTCACTTGGAAAGCGGTGAAGGGCGAAATGCTTGGACTGGAGAATGGGGGCCAATTTACGAATCTCTCCTCGTAGTGAACGGATCGCATCCGAAAGGGTAACCACTGAAAATTTATCGGTTTGGTATTGGATTCTAGCCTCGCTTAGGGATGTTTCCAACCTTTGTGTATTGAGGCTTTTCTTGCGTGCACTTGCCAGAGCATCTTCTCCCAGCCGAATAAGTGAAAAAAGACCCGGTTTGTAAGCAAATCCATTCTTGAGGAAAGTGGAATCGGCTGTGTTACCGTAGGGAACGGTTTGAAAATCAGGCAAATGCTCGGAAGTAATGAGAAATCCATTTGCATCCCTCAGGCAAAACACAGCATGTGTAGCTCCAGGAGGCATAGTTGCTTGTACGATGCCATCCCCAATGGAAGCCTCCTTGACGAACCATTCCTCTCGGTGGCCTTTCGTCTTGTCAAACTCACTAGGGTTAAGAGTGTAGATAAGTTGGGCATCTTGGATCCCCACCTTTCCTGTGCCTTGCTCGAGTGTAATCCATACACGGTCTCTTTCTGATCCCAGATCAAGAACCTTTGGAGAGGCTGCTCGTTCCTGTTCAGAGACCTGATTGGAACCGAGGTTGCGGTAGGGCATACTCACATTGGAGGAGCGTAGGAATTCATTAAGCTCAGTTAGCATCTCTTTTCGAATTTCAGGAAATTCATTGGCTAAGTTCTTTGCTTCCTCCAGGTCTGAAATTTTACCGCCCTTTTTGATCCGGAATAGTTCCACCGATTCTTTGTTTTCTACGCCCGACCATTTTCCAGCATAGCCTACTCCAAGATTACGGATGAGTTTCCAATCACCTTTTCTCATCACCACAGACATATGACTCTCCAATGGATAGAACCAATAGATTGTCTCTCTCGGTCTGCCATCGGGTTGAATTACCCGATCGGTCTTCCCATGCATAAGCGGGAGCACATTGCATCCATCGAGATTAAGAGAGGGGTCTTCTTTCAGCCCGGCCATTTTCATGAAGGTTGGATACAAGTCGATTAGGTTAATCGGAGTCTCGCAGACCGTCTGGGCTGGAACGCCCGGTCCACGAACAATAAAAGGCACGCGCAATCCGCCTTCATAGTTGTTCATTTTCCCTCCGCGCAAAGGAGTGTTGTCCGTAATAGGTTCATGCTGACTGCCGACCCATCCGCCATTGTCTGAATCAATAATCACATAAGTATTATCAATAAGTTTATGACCAGGGTTTCTTGGGTCGTCTGTATTTTCGAGATACGACACGACTTTGCCTATGCTCCAATCAACCGTATCGACCATTGCTGCATAGTAGGGATTGGTATGGCCATGCATACCTGCATTGATGGGTCCTGGGTCGGTTGGGAAATCGAGCCCGATTTTTTTACAGTAGTACTCAAGCCGCTTACGGTCACGGGTGGCAATTGGCCCGTGTACATAGAGAGGGCAGAAGTTAAGAAAGAAAGGCTTGTCTTTATGCTTACGTATAAATCCGACCGCGAGTTCAGTAGGTTTGTCAAACGGTCGGCCATCCTCGTCCAATTGATAGGGGTCATTCGGATCTTGAGTGGCAAAGTCGCCAAGGCGATGGGGTATCATGCGTTGCCAGGAGCCTCCAAAGGAGTTTTTTCTGCCATCCTTGGGGTTCCACAACTCTTTGTCGTTGTAAAAAAGTGGGCCTCCATTTTCTTCCAGGAAACCAAAGTCAAAGCCTTGATCGGTGGGGAAGGGGAAGCCACGGTACTTTCCACCGGCATGCCACTTGCCCACATGACCGCTAAAATATCCAGCCTTTTTAAGAGTTTCCGGAATCATCGGTTCTTCTACGGGTAATCCGTACAGATAATAAGGAGGGATGAGAGGTATTTTGGGTTGATGCGGGCGGGGTAACTGGCCTCCGGTCACGCTATACACTCCAGTAGTTGTGGGGTATTGACCGCGTAAAAAAGATACCCGGGATGGCGCACATACGGGGGAGGGGGAATAGGCTTCAGTAAATCTTCTACCCAATCGGGTCAGTTTGTCTAAGTGAGGAGTTTCATAGATGGTTTTCCCATCAAGTTTATGACTGGCGATATCCTGCCAGCCTAGGTCGTCCACCATAATGTGAACAATATTAGGTTTGGGGGGTACCTGGGAAGCATTCAGTGCAAATGGAGCGATGCTGCAGAATAAAAATAAAATAGATTTCATGTGAAAAGAGTAGCTTGGTAAGAAGTGGTAATCCATTGCAATTACGAAAGCTGAAGTTACGAAAAATCGATTTCGAGTTCATTCTAAAATAACAACCCAAAAATGAACTCAAAATTTTGCCCGAGCAGCAAACTTCTGATCAATAATCTTATGAACTCGCCAGTAAACGTCGCAGAGTCTCGTCCACGACTTTGGGATTGGCCTGCCCGCGAGTGGCTTTCATCACGGCTCCCTTCAGGGCATTAATCGCTCCTTCTTTTCCACCCCTGAACTTCTCAGCAGCGTTGGGGTCATTGGAAATGGCTTCTGCACATATTCCCTCAATCTCCACGTCGTCCGATTGATTATCCAATCCCTTTTCTTTGATTAGCTCGGCAGCAGATTTCCCAGAAGAAAACATTTCGGGGAACAATTCTTTGGCCACATTGTTGGTCAACTTCCCATCTTCAATGAGGTTGACCAGTTCCGCCAGTTTTTGGGGAGTCACTGGGCAGGACTGGGGAGTCACACGTTTTGTGGGTTCCTCGCTTAGTTCATCGGTCTTGTTGGCTTGGGAGAGTTCCCGGAGTAAATCATTCACCACCCAATTCGCTGTTTTGGTCGCAGACTTAGCAAGTTCGGTGGTCTTTTCAAAGTAGGCACACAGCAAATGATCCCCACAAAGAGCGGAGGTAACGGTGTAGGGCAGGTTCATATCCTGCTGGTACCTGCGTTGTTTATCGAATGGCTTTTCAGGTAATTCTCTGGCAATTCGATCAACCCAATCCTGGTCAACTTTTACAGGCATGAGATCTGGGTCAGGGAAATACCGATAGTCGTGAGCCATTTCCTTGGTTCTCATAGGAGTGGTGTATTTTTGGTCGGGGTTCCAGCGTCTGGTTTCCTGAATAATGGTTTCACCCTCCTGGATCGCCCGAATTTGTCGACGGATTTCATATTCCACCCCATTGCGGACACCGGATATAGTATTTAAATTTTTAAGTTCCACTTTTGTGCCGAGTGTTTCCGTACCTACCGGCCGGACACTGATATTGGCATCGCATCGCAATTGTCCCTTTTCCATATCACAGGCAGAGATACCGGCAGCGACCAAGGAATTCCGTAACGAGGTCAGGTAGGCAAACACTTCCTCCGGGGAGTGCATATCTGGTTCGCTAACAATTTCCAGCAGGGGAGAACCCGCCCGGTTGTAGTCAACAAGGCTATCCTGCTCATAGTGCGTGAGTTTTCCCACATCCTCTTCCAGGTGAATACGAGTAAGCTCGACCATCCGGTGCTTCCCCATCTTGGCAGGGTTTTCGCCTGGCATTTCAATTTCTACCTCTCCTCCCTCACATATTGGCTGGTCAAACTGGGAGATTTGATAGTTTTTTGGCATATCGGGATAGAAATAATTTTTTCGGTCCCACTTACAGATTTCCGCAATTTTGCATCCAAGGAGCAAGCCCACTTTGATCGATTTCTCAATTGCTTCCCGGTTCATTACGGGGAGTGCACCCGGGAGACCAAGGACTACAGGGTCAGTCAGCGTATTGGGAGGATATCCGAATCCGGTACCCACACGGGTAAACATTTTCGAATTTGTATCGAGTTGAACATGCACTTCCAAACCAATGACTGCTTCGTATTCCATTATTTTGCTTACAGGGTGGGAGCTTGGGTGCCATACAAATGTTCACGGTCATAGGCATGGGCAATCTTAAGCAACTTTGTTTCTTCAAATGCTTGCCCAATTAGCTGCATACCGATGGGCAGTCCGGATTCAGTAAACCCACAGGGCACCGAAATTCCTGGAAGTCCAGCAAGATTGGTGGAGATGGTGTAAATATCGGAGAGATACATTGAGATAGGATCTTCACTTTTTTCACCAAATTTGAAGGCAGGAGTCGGTGAGGTTGGAGTAAGGATGGCATCGACATCCTTGAACGCTCGCTCGAAATCTTGTCTAATCAAGGTTCTAGCTTTTTGAGCACGTAAATAATACGCATCGTAATATCCGCTGCTCAGTCCATAGGCACCAAGTATACACCGACGTTTTACCTCGGGGCCAAATCCCTCTCCACGACTTTTAGCATACACATCAATCGCATTTTGAGCATGTTCGCTACGGGATGTATAGCGGATGCCATCATACCGGGCGAGATTTGAAGATGCCTCTGCAGTGGCGATTACATAATAGACCGGAATGGAAAGCTCGGTGGTGGGAAGGCTGATTTCTTTGGTTTGAAAACCCAGGCTTCGGTAATGTTCAATTGATTGCTCAATGCTTGCCCGTACCTCATCGTCCATACCCGGGCCAAAAAACTCTTTCGGTAGTCCAATCACCCCGGGTTGTTCCACATTGTCCAACTCCTGAGAATAGAGAGGCACATCTTTGGGGAAACTTGTGGAGTCCAGTGGATCATGACCTGAAATGATTTCTAATAATAAGGCCGCATCCTCCACGGTTTTGGAGAATGGACCAATCTGATCCAGGGAGGAGGCAAAGGCTGCTAATCCGTATCGTGATACCATGCCATAGGTCGGTTTCATTCCCACCACCCCACATAGTGAGGCTGGTTGCCGGATTGAGCCTCCTGTATCTGATCCTAAGGATAAGGGGGTTTCGCGAGCTGCAACCGCTGCTGAACTTCCTCCGCTGCTTCCTCCAGGTACTCTTTCAAGATCCCAAGGATTGCAGGTAGCCCCATAAGCGGAGTTTTCCGTGGAGGACCCCATGGCAAATTCATCTAGGTTGAGCCGTCCCGCAACCACGGCACCGGCATGTTTTAATTTTTGGGTAACCGTTGCATCGTAAGGGGAACGGTAGTTCTCTAGGATTTTACTGGCAGCTGTAAGAGGCTGGTCTTGAACTGCAATCACATCTTTCAGGGAAACTGGTATCCCATCCAAGGGGCTTAATTCTTTGCCATTTGCCCGCCTGTCGTCAGATAATTTTGCCTGATTAAGTGCATCTTCCTTATCGAGATGAAGAAAGGCATGAATTTGATCGTCCACTGTATCCACTCGCTCAATCATAGCTTGGGTAAGCTCAGTTGAACTCAGCGTACCGTTGGCTAGATCGGATGATAATTCTTTGGCTGTCTTAAAAATGGGAGAATTGTCAGGCATACAAATTCCTTATTATTCTTCAATAACTTTGGGCACCACTACTTGATCGTGCCTGGATTGAGGGGCATTCTTTAGAGCCTCTTCAGCGGAGAATCCTTCCTTACTTTTATCCTCGTCCCAAACATTATGCCGAGGAAACGCATGGGCAGTGGGTTCGACTCCCTCAACATCAAGTTCCTGAAGTTTTTCAAAATATTTTAAAACATCTCCCAACTGTCGCTGATAAGTTGTTTTCTCGTCGCTGGTTAATTCAATCCTAGCCAGATTGGCGACATAATCAATATCCATGGGTGCATCTTCGCTCATCGTGTAAGTGGGGTTAGCTCCTTAATTCATAGGGGGTTCCCGAACGGATTCCAGCAATTACTTCCTCAAATGCCTGGTTCAATTCTTTTTCGCCCATTGTGCGGTCAGGTGCCCGAAAGCGGAGGGTTAATGCGAGGCTCTTTTTCCCATCAGGAAGTCCTTTTCCCTCGAAGAGATCAAAAATACTAACCGGGTCCATTCCAAATCTGTCTTTTCCCACCCTTTGTGCAATTTCTTCAACCTTGGTTCGGATGGTTTCTGCAGCTTCCTTTGCGTCGACAACCAATGCAAGGTCCTTAATTGCCGGTGGGAATGTTGAAAAAGAAGAAAAGGGCGTAGGCTTTTTCCTTTTGTTGAGGAGGACTGGGTCAATGAGTAATTCAGCCGCAAAAATTGGACCTTTGACTTCTTTCGATTTACTTAATGAAAGACGAATGATGCCTAAGTTGATCTCCAGTTTATTCTTGTGAGCATCCCCCAAACGAGCGGAATACCGATCCTGCCAACAAGTATCCCCACTGAGAGTTGCCCATAAACCCTTGGGTAGAGAAAGTCCACTGGCTTCAATAAGGGATTGAACCTGGCTTTTAACTGTAAAAAAGTCTAGGGATGCTTCCTTTTTCCACTGGCGCTGATTGGACTGAGGTAAAGCCGCAAAAGCTACACTTATCCATTCCACATTTCCCCGTGGTCCCGGCCGGAATATTCGACCCGTTTCGCAAACGCGGGTCAGGTCATTCAAATTCTTTTGGTTATGAGCTAAGGTATCGACCAATCCAGGAAGGAGGGAGGGGCGAATATGAGTATGATCAGCAGTGAGGGGGTTGGCGAGAGCGAGTTGGTCTGTATCAAGCTCAGAAAACCAAGATTCCACTTCATCGCCAGAACGCAAGCTGTAGTGACAGCACTCCTGGTAGCCTTGCCCAAGTAGATGATCAATCGAAACCTGGCAGAAATCATATGATAAATCATTTTCCCGGTCGAGGGCAGGGGAAAGGAGTTTGGCGTCTTCTAAGTCCTCCGTTCCGCGTATCCTGAGAAATTCTTCAACCAGATCGATTGGACGCTCCACCTCTGATCGAAAAGAGGGCACCGTTACCTCCCAGGGGCCGCCCCCGGAAACATCAAAGCCCAGCCTTGTCCAGGCTTTGGATAATTCATTACCGGGAACAGAAAAACCACAGATCTTTTCGACAAATGGATGATGGATCGCAATGGTCCGCTTGGAACGGGGAGATGCCCCGAGGGAGACATAAGTGGGAGAGGCTTGTCCACCAGCAGTTTCTAAAATCAGATCGATGGCTCGTCTGGCGGCGAACTCCACTCCAGCAGGATCAACATTTCGTGAAAATCTTTGCGAGCTATCGCTGTGTAGACCCAGACGGCGAGCAGTTGAGCGAACAGAACCCGGTTGAAACCAAGCGGATTCCAGCACAAGGTTTGTGGTTGAAGGATCTACTTCTGCATCAACACTGCCCATGACTCCCGCAACCACAAGAGGATGTTCGGCATCGGCAATAACCAGCATGTCGCTTTTTAATTTCCTTTCCACTTCGTCTAAGGTGGTGATCAATTCGTCTTCCTTGGCTCTTCTAACTATGATGGATTCACCCTTTATTTTGCTGGCATCAAAGGCATGAAGGGGCTGTCCGGTTTCCAAAAGTACATAATTGGTAACATCAACCACATTGTTGATGGGCCTAAGCCCTACTGCTTGTAAGCGTTTTTGCATCCAGTCGGGACTGGGGCCAATGTTTACTCCACGGATAGTCCAGAGGGTATAAAAAGGGCACCCTTCGTCCTCCAGGGAAACATGGCTGAGCAGGCAGTTTTCATCTGCCTTTTCAGTCGCCTCTCCAGTTGTTTGGATACTCGGTAGGTGAAGAGGCTTTTGATAACGGGCCGAAATTTCGCGGGCTACTCCAATATGGCTGAGGCAGTCACCACGGTTTGCAGTAATCTCAAGCTCAAGTACCCGATCCGAAGAGACTGCTTCTGTAATGGGCATGCCAATGGATGGAGAACCATTCAGGATCATTAACCCTTGATCATCTTCCCCCAGTGTCAATTCTTTGGCACTACACATCATGCCTTCAGAGGGCACCCCGCGTAGTTTGGATTTTTTGATCTTAAAGCCACCAGGTAACTTTGCACCAGGCAGAGCTACGGGGACCCGGTCGCCGACTTTGAAGTTGGACGCTCCACAAACAATATTGGCTGGTTCTTGAGTGCCCACATTAACTTGGCAAACACTCAGGCGGTCGGCTTCGGGGTGGGGTTGTTTATCCAACACCTCTCCCACAACCACATGATCAAGGGTGAGGACATCTTCTCCTTCGCTCTCTTCGACCTCTAAACCCAGCATGGGCAGCACATCGACGAGCTCCCCTGGATCGGTGGGTAACTCCACATACTCCTTCAACCATTCAAGACTTATCTTCATGCAGGTCCAGTGAATTGGGAAAGAAACCGTTGGTCATTTTGGTAAAAGTGACGGATGTCATCAATACCGTGTAAAATCATGGTGATGCGTTCGATTCCTACACCAAAGGCAAACCCGCTCCATTCATTTTCTGCTAGACCTACCAAGTTTAAGACTTCTGGGTCAACCAATCCGCATCCCATAATCTCAATCCATTTATTGCTGAGTTTTCCAAGGTTTGGAGCTTTCAAATCTACTTCAAAACTAGGTTCAGTAAAGGGGAAGAAGCTGGGTCGTAGCCGGGTTTGTACTTTGCTTCCAAAGGTTTCCTTGAGAAAATAGTCAAGCGTGCCTTTGAGGTCGAGCAGGGTGACATTCCGGTCTATGCACAGACCCTCCAATTGATGGAAATTTGCAGAGTGGGTAGCATCCACAGTATCGCGGCGAAAACACCTGCCTGGAGCAATCACCCGAAGGGGTGGTTTTTCGCACATCATAGTGCGAATCTGAACCGAGGAAGTATGGGTGCGTAAAAGGTGGGCTTCATTCCCTTTTTTAGAGACATTTGCCCACTTTGAATCAGGTTTGAAGAAAAGGGTATCCTGTTCATCCCGGGCAGGATGATCTGCAGGAGTGTTTAGAGCATCAAAGCAAAACCATTCGGTTTCCGCCTCCGTGGCCTCGGCCACGGTAAATCCAAGCTTACGAAAAGTGGAGACTACTTTTCTACGGGTTGCTGTTAGTGGATGGAGAGAGCCAGAGCGATGGGGGATGGCCGGAAGAGTGGGGTCGTATGCCTGGCCCAGGGCGAGGAGATCTGCCTTTTCCTCGATATTGGAAAGTGTCATTGCAAAAAGGGCTTCCACCTGTTTTTTTGCCTTATTGAGAGCCTGTCCAAAAGCAGGCTTTTCTTCCCTGGGCAAGGTACCAATCAGCTTGGATGCCTGGGTTAGGGTGCCTTTTGGACCGAGGATAGCAGCCTTTGCCTGATCCCAGTCAGATCGACTGGAAACTTCTGCCTGACATGCCTCCGCTTGGGCGACAATGGCTTGGAGATCGTTCTCCACGCCAGATCAAAAAGTAAGCGAGCCCTTAGGCCGCAAGGGCGGTTTTCGCTTTTTCGACCAATTCCTTGAACGCATCGGGCTCATGAATTGCCAACTCGGAAAGGATCTTACGATTTAAATCCACATTGATCTTGGTTAAACCGTGGATAAACTCACCGTACCGTAGACCTTCTGCACGGCAGGCTGCATTGATACGAACAATCCAAAGCTGTCGAATCTCGGAACGGCGCTTACGGCGATGGGCATAAGCATAGGCCTCACCACGTTCAACAGCATCTTTAGCGTAGCGAAAGAGACGGGATTTGTTTCCAAAATACCCGCGTGCTTTCTTTAAAACTTTTTTGCGGCGTTTGCGAGTGGCGGGAACGTTACGTGCACGTGGCATGACTTATGGTCTCCTCTAAGGGTGGTAACTTGGTTGAAATTAGCTGGAAAGAGCGTTGATTACACGTTTAGCCATGCCTGCTGCCAAAACTTGATTTTGACGGCCTGCTTGTGCTTGCTTGTTTGATTTCTTGCGTCGCAAATGGCGCTGACCGGGCTTGCGGTGTGTTACTTTGCCGGATCCGGTGACCTTAAATCGTTTAGCGATACCTTTGTGCGTCTTTCTCATAATGAAAATTTGGGAAAAGGATGATCTATATCGAGTTCACCCTCATCGATCAAGCGAAATGAGTGACTATCCGTCGTAAATTAATAGTCCAAGATAACTTTCGTAGGCAAACCAACCTGCAAAAAATAAAAACACCATCCAAAGAATGAATTTCAGGATGATCTTTCGCAGCCAATAAGACTGGTGACTGTTCGCTCCATCATCCCCAAAATCATGAAAATAATGTACCAAGTCACGATCCATCGACCGACCGGAAATTTTACGATATGTTTTTCCGTAACTTCTGCGCTTTCGCCAGTAAAGAAGCCGAAATAAACGATGAAGCATAAAAGAATAAGGGGTCTAGGGTTCCAGATAGCGTTTTCCACATGCTTCGGAAAAATCAAGTCTCGATACCGTGGCCAGGTTTTCCTGTAATGCCCAAAGGTCGGAGCCCACTTCAATCTTTGCACTGTCAAGCCACTCTGATTTGTAAGTGAGTTGATAGCTTTTACCATCTTCATTTAAATCAAATAAGCTGTTGAGCTTAAGGGAGTTGGCAAAAGTAATTATGGGGTCGTGGTCCCCATTGTAGCTTGGCGGATAGTTGAGGTTATGGACAGTCAAACCCTCTGGCACCTCTATGGACGCAGTGGTGAATGCGAATTTTGCCGCCGATTCAGCTGCTTTATTCAGGACTTCGGCCATCTCGCCCTTAACCTTGCCGCTGTTCTTTCGAATCTCATCAAATTCCTCATTGGGCAGTGCTAGGCTGACGGCCATCGCTCGTAATCCGAGCAGAGCCCCTTCCATGGCGCCCCCCACAGTACCTGAAGATAAGATCATGGGCATGGTCACATTGTATCCAAGGTTAATGCCGCTTACCACAATGTCCGGTTCCCGTTCCAATAAATTTCCGACTGCTAAATTTACACAATCTGCTGGCGTACCGTTTACTGAAAATGCTTTTTTTCCAGGATATTGGCTTACTTTTTCGACCTTGAGAGATTCATGCCTGGTAATCGCATGCCCGATCCAACTGCGTTCACCATCAGGAGCACAGGTAACGACTTCACATTCCGTGCTCAAGGCATCAACCAAGCGAATGAGAAAGTGGGAGTTTATTCCATCGTCGTTGGTTGCGAGAACAAGTGGTTTTTCTTTATCACTCATGAAATAATTAGTCTTTCTTAATGATTGTATCCGTAAGAGCAATCGGAAGATTGGTTCATTTGTATAAAAAAAGAGCGGGAATCCACAAGGGACTCCCGCTCTCGTAATAAGAAGCTTTGGAGTTAAAAGCTAAATTAGGAAGCAACTGGCTCGGCTGATTCTTCTGTTTTTTCTTCCGAACTATCGTTGGAGGAATCTCCTTCATCAGCAGGTTTGTTTTCTTCCATTGCGGCTCGACGACTAAGCTTAACACGGCCTTTGTCATCAATGCCGATACATTTAACGATGATTTCATCGCCTAATTTACAAATGTCTTCTGTCTTGTTTACGCGGAAGTCTGCGAGCTCAGAAATGTGGCAAAGTCCTTCTTTGCCAGGTAAACATTCAACAAAGGCACCGAACTCCTTAACTCCGCGTACAATTCCGCGGTAAATTTTGCCAACTTCAATTTCTCCGGTGACAAGTTCTACTTCATCCAACGCACGCTGCATGGCTTCAGAGTTGGTTGCATAGATGCGGACTTTCCCGCTGTTGTCTTCGTCAATATCGATATTGGCACCGGTAACTTCGGTGATTCGGCGAATGTTTTTTCCTCCAGGACCAATCAAGGCACCGATTTTCTCCGGATCAATTTTTACAGTCTCAATACGAGGAGCATGCTCACGCAGTTCGGTACGATGGGAAGGAAGGGAAGCTTCCATAACATCAAGAATTTTCATTCTCGCTGCGGTCACTTGTTTAACAGCTTCTTTTGCAATATCGAAAGGAAGTCCTTGTATCTTAAGATCGAGCTGGAAACCGGTTACCCCTTTGCGTGTTCCGCATACCTTGAAGTCCATATCTCCGAAGTGGTCTTCTGCACCAATGATGTCAGTAAGGACAACATGTTTGGAAATGTTTCCATTCTCATCATGTTCAGAGACCAAACCCGTGGAGATACCAGCAACATGACCGCTGAGTGGTACCCCAGCATCCATTAAGGCTAAAGAACCGCCACAAACACTGGCCATGGAAGTTGAACCATTGGAGGACATGATTTCGGAAACAATACGAATCGCGTAGGGGAATTCATCCTCTGGAGGAAGAACTGGCAGTACTGAGCGTTCAGCCAAAGCACCGTGCCCGATCTCGCGGCGTCCGGTAAATCCGAAACGTCCCGCTTCACCCACGGAGAATGGGGGGAAGTTGTAGTGCAGAATGAAGGACTTAGAGGTCGGTCCGCCAGTCAATCCATCAAGATCTTGTACATCACGGCTTGTTCCAAGGGTCGAGAGTACGAGTGACTGGGTTTCTCCGCGGCTAAAAATAGCGGAACCATGAACACGGGGAAGGACTCCTGTCTCGCAGGTCACCTCACGTAAATCATCGGGGCCACGGCCATCGGCACGCTTTCCTTTATCGAGAATGTTTTCACGGTACACTTCTTCCTGGATCACTTCGAAAGCCATTTTTACATGATCAGGATCATAGTCGTCCCCGAATTTTTCTTCACATGCCTTGTCGGCTTCTTCCTTGATTGCATCCACGGCTACCTGGCGTTCCTGCTTGGAATCGGCAAAAATGGCATCCTCCATACGGTTGCCAGTAATTTCACGGCAAAGTTCAAGCACCTCGTCAGGAGCCTTGACTAAGTCAAACTCCTTCTTTTGCTTTCCGCATAATTCAGCTAATTCACGCTGGGCAGTAATAATTTCCTGAATCGCTTCATGGGCATATTCGAGGGCTTCAACGAAACGGTCTTCAGGAATTTGATCAGCAGAACCTTCGATCATCATCATCTCCTTCTCGTTTCCAACATAGATAAGGTCGAGTGAGGAGTCGTACATTTGTTCATTGGTTGGATTGACGACGAACTTTCCGTCAATTTCTCCAAGTCGTACACATCCAATTGGGCCATCCCATGGAATATCTGAGATCATCAAGGCTGCGGAAGCCCCATTAACCATCAACACATCTCCCTCATTTTCCATGTCAGTGGAAAGAAGGTAGCCAATGACTTGTACCTCATTGAGAAATCCTTTGGGGAAGAGAGGGCGCAATGGACGGTCACAGAGACGGGATGTAAGAATTTCCTTTTCTGTGGGTTTTCCTTCGCGTTTGAAGTATCCGCCTGGGAATCGACCGGCAGCGGTAAATTTTTCACGGTAATCCACGGTAAGTGGAAAGAAGTCCTGACCAGGACGGAGGGTGGAAGCTGCAGTCGCGGAAACGAATACGCTCGTTTCGCCCTGACTTATGGTTACAGCCCCACTTGCTAATCCAGCAAGAGTGCCGGACGAGATTTGAATGCCGAGCTTTTCGGCGGTTACATTATACTTCTGTTTCATTTTCGTACTTTTTGGTTATTGTATTTTGTTCTTCTGCTTCATCCATTCACCGGACCGGATTGTCTCGTGAATGCCCCGCTGATCACTTTATTCATGTGCACAAATGCACAATTGATGAGCGATTACAGGAAAAAGACTCGGGCCACGCTTGGCTACGAGTTTGATAAATAGGACGCAAGGATAGGGAAGGGGACAATCTTAGCGACGAAGGCCGAGTTTCTCGATAATGCCTTGGTAGCGCTTAAGATCGTTCTTTTTCAAGTAATCCAATAATTTTCTTCGCCTGGCTGCCATCATCAGCAGTCCGCGGCGGGAGTGAAAGTCCTTGCGATGGGTTTTTAAGTGTTCCGTGAGGTGGTTGATACGGGCAGTCAGGAGGGCAACTTGTACCTCGCTAGAACCGGTATCTTTCTCATGGGAACGGTTATCTTCGATGATTGATTTTTTATTTACTTGTTCTGACATTGGTCTGATTTGGTTTCCTGATCCGATGGATTGACGGGTGCCAATCCGCGTTGCAGGGTAAGCCGCACCGCCGCTATCGTCTCGCTTCCCATCCAGTACAGGACAGGTCGCCAGCATGATCAAGGGAGCAACCCCAAAGGAGTGACCCCTAACGATGGAATAGCATTGTGCTTTTTTTCGGCCCTTTTACAAGCACGAAAGCAGTTCAACGCTTGCCTCCACGCCATTGGCTCTCAACATCATTCGT
>Ga0181564_10000921_pt1 | contig 26197 bp, 17 predicted proteins | sample 011ome_24_FD_134512 | JGI IMG/M metagenome (GOLD analysis project Ga0181564, IMG submission 134512) | Coastal salt marsh microbial communities from the Groves Creek Marsh, Skidaway Island, Georgia - 011513CT metaG (megahit assembly) | ecosystem: Environmental > Aquatic > Marine > Intertidal... | reverse complement strand
GATGAAGAAGGCAAGTTGAAGTTGGTGATTCGCTGTTTAGATCGCAATCAATACCTGGGCGTCACAAAAAGCGGCGTCTTCCTGCAGCCATCAGAAAATTCTTTTGAGTGGAATCTGACCAAAGCTTATGCATCGATTTGGTTGCAGATGACAATGGTGATCGCTTTCGGGGTGATGTTTAGTACGTTCCTGAGTGGTCCGGTGGCAATGGTTTCCACTGCAGCTTGCGTGTTGCTAGGTTTTTCTGCAGAGCAGATTTACGACACCCGTCACTTCATTGACGCTGGGATTGAGCGTGGGGGTGGTCCTGTTGAGTCAGTCATTCGTTTGTTGAAACAGGACGCGATGACGACGCAGTTGGATGTCGACACCACCGCAGCAAGTATCATTAAAACGGTTGACGCGGGTATCATTTATTCGCTCGATGCCGTTGCAACCGCTTTGCCAAACCTACCCAAAATGGTTGCAACAGCAGAGTATGCCGCAAGTGGTTTTGATGTGTTCGGTGCGCTTCTTGCGCGTCATGCTGTCGCCACTTTTGGCTACTGTTTCCTCGCTTTTATTATCAGTTACTTCTTCCTGAAATCGCGTGAGATCGCGGCATGAATCGAACTACATCTTTCCGCCGTAAACTCATTTATTTGACGGTGATGGTCGCCATGTTAATCCCGCTCTATCTGCTGGGCCAACCAGCTGGTGGGGATGGTGATCTAGGCGGTCGACTGTCAGTGATGAGGAACGAGTACAACATCGCTGAGAGTGATCTTGGTGAGATAAGCCCAGCCAGCGAAACCATGAAACTTGCTTCACTCGGTTTGCGCGGCGTTGCGGCGACTTTGTTGTGGAACAAAGCCCATGAATATCGTGTCATGCACGAGTGGGATCGCTTGAAAGCAACGTTAAATAACATCGCGTTGCTTCAACCTCACTTTGACAAAGTCTGGGAGCACCAAGCGCACAACCTCGCTTATAACGTGTCCACTGAATTCGATGATTATCGTCAACGCTATGAAATGGTTCGTGAGGGCACTGAGTTTCTCACTCGAGGGCTTCGTCAGAATACCAATGCGACCCGATTGGTGTGGTACACCGGTTGGTTTTATGGAGCGAAAATGGGGATGTCTGATGAGAAAGAGCAATTCCGAAGGCTTTTTTCCGAAGACGAACTTTTGCATGAATCTTTGAAGAATGAAAATATCGCGGTCGACAGCCCTGAAGCACGAGGTCCATTAGGAAAACCCGATAACTGGTTGGTTGGTCGTCTGTGGTTGAATCACGGGTATGACATCGTTGACAGCGGTGTGAAAATTCGCCGTCAAACGCCACTCAACTTTTATGAAACTGGCCCCAAGTGGCGACTCAAACACGCTGAGTCCATTGAGTCCGAAGGTGTTCTCGACCAGCGTGCTCAAAATGCTTGGTTAATGGCATCTGATGACTGGGCTTCATTTGGTCAGCGAAGTATTCCGACGACGTCTTCGTTTACGATCAAGCTTGGTGAATTGGACATTCTCAAGGCGCAGCGGTCAGAGAAAATCGAGCAGTTTCGAATGCTCAACCAAGAAGTCTACGATGCTGCTCGAGACGAATTGATTGAGGCTCTTCCTGATGAGTTCAAAGCATTCTATGACTTGCCGTCCGATCAGCTAACGTTTGAGCAACGGCAGATCCTTCCGTCTATTCTTGACGGGCTGATTCCGAACCTCAAGCCGATTGCAAAATCTGCTCAGGATGATGCGACTCGACTAGCCTCAGTGAATTTGATTGATGAGATCGCAAATCTCAACGAGCGGATTCTAAAAACTAATGGGTATCGAACTCAGATCAATTATCCTTATTGGGAAGCTCTCGCGCTTGCCGAGCAAGAAGAGCGTACGGTAGAAGCACGTCGATTGATTTATGAGGCTGAAAAGGCCAATGCTGCTGCTGAGTTGGATGAATCGATTCGACTTTACGAAGAAGCGTTTGCGATCTGGGAAAAAATCTTTGATGACTACCCCCTGCTAACCCTGGACGATACCGCCGAAGATCTCTTTGATTCGATTCGTCGATACATGGTGGTGACCGATTCAGAGGAGATTCCTGAAGATTTTCCTCTGATCGAATTCGCGATGATGATGGGCGAGCTGGGGAGAATCGACTCTCGTGATTATCAAAGGATCCGTGAGGAAGGTTTGGAACAGGTGATGCAGGATAGGCTGAATTCACAAGAGATCGCACCGGGAATCGAGGGCGACTCCTCACAAAACATTCCGAGCTCGGAGGGTATCCCGCAGCCGGTTGCCGTCGAGCAACCACAGGACGTTTCGCTCCCGCAGGGTGCAGACAAATAGTATTTGATGCGAGGTTATGAAAAAAAGGCAGGCCGATTGGCCTGCCTTTTTTATTTTGACCCCGAGATCACGCCCCGGTTGTCTCTGCAACGTTGAAGCCAATTTTGCTTACTTGCGATTACTCGATGCCTAGTAACTCAACTTCGAAGATCAAGACCTCATTCGGGCCGATTCCTCCCGATGGGCTACCTTGGGCTCCGTACGCAAGGTCGGAGGGGATGTAGATAATCCACTTGCCACCCACCTTCATTTTTGCGATCGCAATCTGCCATCCTTGAATCACACGATTGAGTGGAAAGGTAGCGGGCTGGCCTCGATCAACCGAACTATCAAACTTGGTTCCATCAATCAGCGTACCGGTATAGTGAACTCGCACCGTGTCTGTCGCTTTGGGTGAATCGCCAGTGCCAGCAGTGATCTCTTTGTACTGGATACCGCCATCGATTGATTTGACTCCTTCTTTCTTGGCGTTCTCAGCGAGGAATTGAACACCTTTCTCTCGATTAGCAGCTCCAGCTTTTTCCATTTCAGCTTGTTGCTGTTGTTGGCGAGCTTGCAGGAGGGTTTGAATCTTGGTGCGAGCCTCGGTGAGTTGCTCTTCCGTTAACGCTGGTGGCTTACCTTGAATACCATCTTGGAATCCGAGTAAAAGTTGATTCACATCAAGGTCGGTGAGCTGAAATCCCGACTGCCCCATTTGTTGGCCAACTGAGATGCCTAGAAAATAACTAAGAGGATCTTTCACTGTGTTGCCTTCTGGCGCTTGTGCTATCGCTGGAGCGATCAAAGCGAGTTGGAGTAAAAAAGTCCCGAATAATGAAAATCGGTTGAGCATTTGGGTTTCCTAAGTGGGGATAAGGCGAAATGAGCGTAAGCAAGCCTTGTGATTGATGATTGTGATATCCGAAAGGTCATTCCTGAAGTCGTTCGGGACTCACGCCGTTGGTGATCGTCTATCAGTTAACGCTTCTGGATAGCTGAACAGGAAGGAGCGTCAAAAGGTTCGGACTAACTCCACGCAAGATAGCAGGAAATACCGTCTATCGGTAAGCGAGCGATAATGGTTTTCATCTGAAACGTTTAATTTGATCTCTTAAAGACCCAGAAAAATGGTGAGACCGATCAGGGTTGCAAGGACAACAAGTATGACGGTGATTTTTTGCCATCCAATTTCTCTGGATGTAACCCCAAACTGTTTTTCGATTTCTTGTTGGAGCATGATGTTACCCCGATGTGTCGTTTCAGCGGCCGACACGTCATTCTGCTGCGGTTTACCCTCGTCTTCGCCATCGATCGTCTCGTCGAGTTGCAGCATGACTGCTTGAACTTGCCTTGCATTGAAGGGCCGGTCATCGGGGGATTTTGCCAGTAGTTTTGCAATGATTTCATCAAGCGCTGGTGGGCATCCGGGCAGGAATTCTTTGATCCGGGGCGCAGGCTTTCGGAGATGTTGCTCGAAGAGTTGTGCGAAGTGTTCGCCTTGGAATGGAGTTCGACCGGTGAGCATTTCGAACAGGCAGCAGCCAAGCGAGTAGAGATCCGCCTTCCCTGAGACATTCTCATCACCGGTAATTTGTTCCGGAGCCATGTATGCATGGGTGCCAACCGTCATCCCGCTGGAGGTAATGTCAGCGCTGTGTAGATCACGTGCAATCCCGAAATCGCCTAATTTGACTTGGGCATCTCGAGTCAAGAAAAGATTGCTTGGTTTCAGATCGCGGTGAATCACCCCATGATTATGGGCAAATTGAAGTGCCGAGCAGATTTGCCTTGCAATTTCAACTACTAAGGGCCATCGCATCGCATGGCAGGCTTGGAGCAGATCCTTCACCGTTCCCCCGTCGAGTCGCTCCATCACATAAAACAATTGGCCGCCGTCTTCTCCGCCACCCATGGAACGAATGATGTTCGGGTGACGAAGGCGTTCCATCACCACCGTCTCTCGTTTGAACCTGGCGCGAATCAGAGGATCTTGGGAAATGCCAGGATGCAGTTTCTTGATCGCCACTGATTCTCCGGTCGAACGGTCCGTCGCGGCGTAGATCGTACCGACTGTCCCGGCCCCAATGATTTCGCCGATCTCGTAGTCTTCCAATTGAGCCGAAAGCATGTCCTCTCTCGTTCAAACGGGTTGCAAGGCTGGCAGGCAAGCGCGCTGTAGGTCGCCCGATTGTTTGTAACTGTCCATTGCTTTAAGTGTAGCGAAGCATCGAGTTCAAGTGGGATTCAACGACAAAGATGGTAGAGATACCGAACCATAGGATGCTGCTGATCGCCATCAACGATCAAAAAGATCAGTTTGCCGGTCACACAAGTGTTGCATCCAGGAAGAGGACTAATCGCTCCTGGGGATCTCTCTGGCAGGTAAAAGCAGTGTTTTTCTGGTAAAAGATGTCAGCTCACTGCTGAAACATTTCTTCTCGGTGTGAATGGCTTTTGGCGACTCACGATTCTTGCGTGAAGCGCATCAAAAAACTTCCCGTCCAACGTACGGGAAGTTCTTGGGTGATTGATCATGTATCGAGCAGAACAAAAATCAAACAGCGATTTTCTCAATTCGCACGCGAGTGTGCGACTGCCGATGGCCCGTGCGACGCTTGCTATTTTTGCGGCGACGGAATTTCTGGACGTAGATTTTCTTGTCTTGCTCGGTACCGATAACGGATGCGGTCACGCTTGCCCCGTCGAGGGTAGGTGAACCAAGCTTCATTCCGTCGTCACCGCTTACAGCGAGAACTTTTTCGAAAGTAAGTTCTTCACCGGCAGCAAGATCACGGAAATCCACATCGACTTCCATTCCGGGCTCTACACGATATTGGCGACCGCCGTCGACGATGATGGCGTACATAATTCAGGTCTCTTAGAGGACTTAGCAAATTTTGAGCCGCGTAGTGTACCGTCGAGTTGCTTCCGCGCTAAGGCCTTCCTCGGGGAATTTTTGGCTCAGATCGGTTCCTTTTTCTGCACGAGTCCACCTAGAACCCACCCGACCGGACCACCCTGCAGGGGGTGTGTGGCGTCGCTGCTGAAGCGAGCAGCAAAACCTGGATGCTTATGGATTCGTTGGCTGTAGCTGGTCTTTGATGAATTGGTCGGTCAGCTTTGAGAGGTGCCACACATTATCGGCCTGCCTAATCGCGTGAGCTTCATCGGGGTAGATCATCAGGTCAAACGGCAGCCCCGCCTTTTGCAAAGCTCTCGCCATCCTCATGGTCCCGGCAGGATGAACGTTGTCATCCGCCTCTCCGTGAATCATGAGGAGTGAGCCGTGTAGCTTATTTGCGTTTTGGAGGGGCGAGGTTTCTAGGTAGCCTTTGGGGTTTTCCTGCGGCAGTCCCATGTAACGCTCCGTGTAGAACGCGTCGTATTCGCTCCAGTCGGTGACTGAACCTCCTGCAATCCCAGCTTTAAAGTCTTTGGTGTTGGTCAGCGCGCTGATGGTCATAAAACCTCCAAAGGACCAACCTTTGATCAGCAGACGTTCAGGATCAACCCAATCTTGCTCCTTGAGCCATTGGACGGCGACACGGAGATCTTGAATCTCAATCTCCCCTACCCTTCCTTTTATTTGCCAAGCATCTTTCATGCCTCGTCCTGCACTGGAACGGTTATCGACAAGAACGGTTGCAATCCCCTGACGTGCCAGTAACTCCCTGTAGAGTGTTCGCGAACCTCTCCAGCGATTCGTGACCGTTGCCGAGCCAGGGCCTCCGTAGACTTCGACAATCACGGGAACTTTTTCTGTGGGACCTGACTCGGGTCGAATGATGGCAGCAGGTAACTGCAATTGGTCTGGAGTGGGGATCGATAAAAATTCAACCGGATGAAGGGTTTGTTTGATCTTTAATTGATTGAGTTGAATCGGTTCAAAAGAATCGATGCTCAGAGAAGATAACGTTAGTTTGCTCGGAGTGATTGCATCACTATGGTCAAGCAATAGCCATTTCCAATCAGGACTAATCAATGGATCGGACCATCCACGATTTGGGGTCATTTGCTGCAGGTTAGCGGTGGAGCTTAGATCCATTTGATAAACGTATTGTTCCACTGTTCCCGTTTGATGATCTGCCGTGAACAACAATTGAGTCTCATCAGGATTGATCCAAAAACTCCTCACGTTGACATTTTCAGGGGTGAGCCGCTGGGGAAGCTCTTTGTCGTTCTGGGGCCGTTGGTCGGACAGCGGAATCTTGTAAATTTGCGAGTAACCCGATGGCACCTCACTCATCCACATCATTTCCCCATTTCGGAGGAAATGCGGTTTAGTAGGGGGCTCGATCCATGCTTCGCTCTCCTCTCGATACGCAATTCGATGGTAGCTAGTATCTCGGCGCGAAAGATGCGGATTGGTGCAGTGAATTTCTCGCCATGTCTGGCAACGATCCGAGACAGCGTGAATCAGACAGTCATCATGTTCATGCCACCAAACCCCGGTAACGAGAAGTTCTTGCTCCGGATGTGATCGAGATAGTACCGAGGGCCGAGGGACTCGCCCAGTCGATAGTTTTCGCAGATCCCAAATGAGAAGTGACGCGTGGGGGATTGGGTCACCAGCTTTGGGATAACGCGACACCTGTCCTCCGCCTCGATCGCTTGTCGTTGAACCGAGTGAATATTCCGGCACAAGTTCAGTGTTTATTTTCAGCATTGCCAACCATTGGCCGTTTGGATGCAACCAGTAGCCTTTGAAATTACCGCGACCGAAAATTTCTTCCTGATACGTCCAGTCGAGCCGACCATTGAGAGTCGTTTCCGATCCGTCTTGTGTGAGTCGCAGGTGTTTTCCTGATCGCAGATCCATCACATAAAGATCGTGCTCTTTGGTGTAAGCAAGCGTTCCACCGCTTGAATCAATACTGACATCTTGCCACTGAGTTGCATCCTTGGTGATCCATCTCGCTTGCGTATTTTCGGAAATCACAGCAAGTCCTTGAAGGATAGGAACCACAAGCGTGTCCCCCCTTTTTTTGAGCTTGGTAATTGCAGGCGTTACGGCAGACTTTGCAAGCGATTCTGTCACGCCCTCGAGTGAGATCAATTGCTGCACAAGATTGTTAGGTAGATCGAATGGCGTCTCAACTCCCGTGGTCAGTTCAACCTCTTGCCATTCACTTTTTCGCTGAATGAGCAATCGTGATGGCTGGTCATCGAGCCAGTGGGTGATCGGATTTTCGTCAACGAACTTGGTTTTTTTGAGTGGGTGGAAAAGCGTTTCAAGGCTAAGTTGGATTGAAGAAGATCGATCATTTTCGTCGAGTTTCTGCGCTTCGCATAATGTGTTAAACGCAATCAAAATCAAAAATGTGATTCTGCCAATTGCCAATCTTCTTTTGTCTCGCCGTTGGCTCTTACCGTAAGGTTTGATGATTGGGCTCATGGGAATCGTTGTCGAATCAAAGATTGGATTGTGAGAGTGATTGATATCAGATAGTTGTCTCAACCTGATTTTTAGCTTGGCCATTTTGCTTCACGCTTTTCAAGGAAAGCAGCGATTCCCTCAGCCGCAGCGTCGGTCGTGCAAGCAGTGGCACTTTGCGCGGCTCCAGCAGCAAGCAGCGTTAGTAGTTGTTCTCCGATACCTTCATTGAGAATTCGTTTAGTGGCTTGTTGCGCCTCGCGAGGAGCGTTACAGCACTGGCTTGCGATTTCCAGTGCCGTCACCCAAATTTGGTCGGAGGAAACCGGCGCTGGGATGAGACGGAGTTGGTGTGCTTCTTGGGCGGTTAATTGTCCGCCAGTCAAAAGAAGCTGAGCAGAGATTCTTGATCCAAAGCGAAAGTCAAGTAACGCGGCAGTTGCGCCAGCAACAAGACCCCGCTGAATCGCCGGAGCGGATAAGAAAGCGGTCTTGGAGCAAACGATCAGATCCGATGCGAGGGCGAGCCCAAGTCCAGCACCGATCGCACCGCCGTCAACCGCAGCGACGATTGGCTTGGGGAATCTGAGCATTGCTTCGTAAAGTTCACTAAGACGCTCCCAGATTCGGAACCACTGCGGTAGCGATTCGGTCATTTCTAATCCGCTGATCGCTTGAAGCGTATTGAGATCCATCCCGGAACAGAAGTGCTGCCCGCTGCCAGTAAGAATCACCGCCTGCACTTTTTTTTCCTGATGCACATCGGAGAATGCGGTTTCTAACTCCTCAAGCATTTGAGGATGCAACGCGTTGCAGATTTCTGGTCGCGACATGATAATCGTCGCAATTCCTTGATGGATTTTTACTTCAACGTACTGCACAAAACAGCCTCTTTGAAAAAATTGATCGGTCGCCGGTGGGTGGATTATAGCGGCTTGAAATCTTCATTCTCATCCCCTCGTTGATGTATCGCCCACGCGGCGGCATCAATGAAGCTCCTCTGTGTTCAATCGCTCGAACACAATTGGCCGCAAGGCGGGTCCACGCTGCATTTCGTAGTCCCCACAGCAGGTGATAGGTTTCTAGTCCTTACATAGCCACCGTTGGACAACACGAACCCCATCGATCGTCGAGGAGCTTCTGGGGTGCGATTTGTCCCTTTGATGGATTTTCAGGGTAATCGTTTTTCCCTAGCGATTGGTTTCGCTGCATCGACCCACTGTTAATCACACTGCGGCGTGTCTTATGCATCGCAAGTAATGAATCAGAAAGTGGTGTGAGAAGTCGTATCGATCTATGACAAACCGTGTTTCGTTACCTATGATTCAATGGAGAGATGTTCCAATGAGATTATTCTGACGTATTGAGCAGCCTTCAACTCTGAGGTGGGCGTCGCGGGTTTTTAGCGGGCCTAGTGACAAGCTGCACATTGGCGGGTGTAGTGTGGGAGAAAAAGATCGATGAATCGATCGCCTCAGGCATCGAGCTCCAAGAAGGAGCAGCGTAAGTATATTTGTGTCGGCGATCCAAATGCGATTCCGACCTCGTATGAACCGGAGCAAATGATTTTGCTCGATGGATCGGTACCCGTTCTAGATGAGCTTAGTGAACCCGATGTAGAAGGGGTTTGGATCACTCGGGATCAATTTCCGAGGGTCAGCGAGCTGCGTGGGCTAGCACAAAGCGGTGCAATGCTTCGTGACATGCCCGAGGGTGTTGCTTTAATCGATTTCGATAATCGTGTTTTGTGGGCCAACAGGCGACTACTTGAGTGGGCAGAGACGACAGAGAATTCGGCCGTCGGGATGGATTTCTATGAGTTGCTAGGTAATCCAGAGATTATGGGACCCGATTTTTGCCCGTTTCATACGACGATGGCGACGGGTGAAGAAAGTAACAGCACCCTACAAGCCACCGATAATCGGTATTTCCAGGTGAATGCGTCGACTATCGAGCATCCACGTCAGTCACAGCAACTCATTGTGACGGTTAACGACATCACCAAAGAAATTCTCCAGCAACAAAAGTTAGAGGCGATCCATCAGGCGGGTCGAGATTTGGCTGATTTAAGGCCGAATGAGATCTTCATGATGGAGGTAGATGAGCGGATTGAGCTGCTCAAAGAAAACATTCGTCACTATCTCAGCGACCTTTTGAATTTTCAGGTGATTGAGATTCGTTTGCTCGAACACGCAACGGGTAACTTGGTTCCGTTATTGAGCGTTGGGATTGATCAAGATGCAGCGGATCGTCAGCTTTATGCTCATCCACAAGGCAATGGAGTCACCGGATATGTTGCTGCAAGCGGGCGGAGTTACGTCTGCCAGGATGTTGAGAATGATCCATTGTTTTTGCCAGGCGCGACCAACACCTGCAGTTCGATCACGGCGCCGCTGATTTTACATGACCAGGTTTTAGGTACGTTAAACGTTGAGAGTCCAGATACCTCAGCGTTTTCAGATAGTGACCTTCAGTTTCTAGAGATTTTCGCTCGCGATGTGGCGTTCGCCTTGAATACTCTGGAGCTTCTTGTCGCACAGAAAGCAAACACTGCGCAGCAAAGTTGTGATGCCATTCACAGCGCGGTTGCCTTACCAGTCGATGAAATCTTGAACGACGCCGTCAACGTGATGGAGGGGTACATCGGGCATAGTTCAGAAGTGATGGATCGTCTGAGACGCATTTTGCAAAATGCTCGAGATATTAAGCAGACGATTCAGCAAATCGGACAAAAAATGACGCCGATGGAGGCGGTGCCTGAAGCAGCCGAGACAGTGCAGCACGCTGTTTTACGCGGCAAAAAAATATTGGTGGTCGATGCGGATAATCAGGTACGTGAAGATGCCCATCACTTATTACAGAAGTACGGATGCATCGTTGAGACAGCGCATCAGGGCGATGAAGCGGTCTTGATGGTACGTGGTAGTGGAGGATTTGAGAGCTACGACGTCATCATTAGCGATATTCGCTTACCAGATTATAGCGGTTACCAATTGATGTTACGTTTGGGGAAAATCATTCACCGCGTTCCCATGGTTCTGATGACCGCTTTTGGGTACGATCCTGGACACTCGATCGTAAAAGCGAGACAGAACGGACTTCATCCAAAGTGCGTTCTCTTCAAGCCATTCCGATTGGATCAGCTCATCGATGTCATTCACACCACGTTGCAGTTGAATGAGCAAGATCCTTTGCGAGAAGCATCAGCAGAGACTTCTCCGGAATCTAGAAGTGAGTAGAGTCTACTAACGAATTGATCAAGTTATGAAAATCTGGATCTGATTCGTACTCGATCGAGTACGACTAAGTGCTTTGGCGATCTTCCATTTCTTGGATGTATTTTCGAAGCCGTTCCAGTTCATCTTCTGTGCCTTTGAGCTTCAGCATGTTTTCGACTCGCTTGGTCAATTCAACTCGATTGACCGGCTTGCTGAGGAAGTCGTCCGTTCCCGAGTTCACAGCACGCTCGATATCACCAAGTTCGTTAAGAGCTGTGACCATCAACACCATGATTCTCTTGGTCTCAGGGTTGTCTTTGATTTTTCGGCAAACTTCGAATCCGCTGAGTTTAGGCATCATGACATCAAGCAGGACAAGGTCTGGCTTGAACGAATCGATCTTCTCGAGCGTGTCTTGTCCATCGACGGATGTTTCAAGCTCACACTCAATTTTGATCAAATAGGCTTCCAACAACTCACGATTCGCATCGTTGTCATCAGCAATCAGAATTCGGTGCATGAAGTCGGCTTGTGCTACAGGGAAAAGAATCCAGCAAAATCAGAACGTACTCGAGACCGGTACTAATCACAATCAGTGATGAGCGCTCAATTCAAGTGATCCGTGGGCCCCTTCTATCATACCGCATCACAACAGGTTATCTCACGTTAGACGGGATTAACCGCTGCAACACGACCTGCTGGTACTGGAAAGTGTTGGCAGAGGTTAGAGATTTCATTCCGAATGCCCTCGAGAACCGCCGAGTCGTCGGCTCCTTTGAGTGCTTGGTAAATCCACTGTCCAACCTGCTTCATTTCCTCTACACCCATGCCTCGAGTGGTCAGTGCAGGAGTCCCAATACGAATACCGGAGGGATCCATGGGTTTTCTTTTATCGAACGGAATCATGTTCATGTTGACCGTGATACCGCATTCATCCAATACGGCTTCGGCCCTCTTCCCACCTAATCCCAAAGAAGTGACATCTACTAGCATCAGGTGGTTGTCGGTTCCACCGCTAACAAGCGAGAGACCAAGATTCATCAAGCTTTCGGCGAGCGTCCTAGCGTTGTCCACCACTGCTTGACCATACGCTTTGTAATCTGCCGTCATGGCCTCACCAAAACAAACAGCTTTTCCAGCGATGACATGCATCAACGGTCCGCCCTGTGTTCCGGGGAATACGCTGCGGTTGATATCTTTAATTCGCTCTTCCTTACATAGAATCAGACCGCTTCGAGGGCCTCGGAGTGTTTTGTGGGTGGTGGTGGTCACGAAATCAGCGAAAGGAACCGGACTGTTGTGAACACCGGCAGCTACCAATCCGGCGTAATGGGCCATGTCCACTAGCAGTAACGCACCAACTTCATTGGCAATTTCGGCAAATCGTTCATGAGGGATTTCTCGAGGGTATGCGCTAGCACCAGCGACAATCAATTTTGGGCGATGTTCCCTCGCCAAAGATACAATCTGATCGAAATCTAAACGATGATTCTCAGGATCAACTCCGTAGGAGTGAAAATTGTAGAGCTGTCCACTAATGTTCAAACGCATACCGTGCGTCAGGTGGCCGCCTTGTGCCAAATCAAGTCCCAAAACGGTGTCACCCGGCTTCAGGCAGCTTAGGTAAACCGCCGTGTTGGCCTGGGATCCACTGTGGGGTTGGACGTTTGCAGCCTCGGCGCCAAAGAGAGATTTGGCTCGGTCAATCGCTAATGTCTCGATCACATCCACGTGGTGGCATCCACCATAGTATCTCCGACCTGGATAGCCCTCAGCGTACTTGTTTGTCAAGACACTGCCAGCTGCTTCCATGATGGCAAGACTTGTGTAATTCTCACTTGCGATCATTTCCAAGCCGTCTTGCTGACGTGCTGCTTCGGCTTCGATGGCTTCCCAAACTTGCGGATCCTGCTGAGGCAATGATTTCATTCGTTGTCGTTTTCAGGTGAATAGGGGGAACAGAGAATCGAGGAGGACTAAACGGCGTTTTAATGAACTTATCAATTCGCAAGCCCTGATTCTCGACCCGTGGACACAAATCGTCAATGTCCGCGGGGGTAGTGACCGCATCAACAGAATATTCTCAACCATCAGCAGACGATCTCAGACGTATTTTACGCCGCAAAATCATTGCCGAATCCCGGAATAAGAAGTACTTGCTGCGTCATCCTCGGTCAAGAAGTTTTCGTTTTTGTTGAGTGATCGTCTGTGATGGTGTGGGAATACCTATCACGGCACTCTCATTCAGACTCGTTTTACCGGAGATTTGACCTAATTGGGGGGTGGTGAAAACCCAGTCACGGGCGCATCGGGCGGTAGGTGCCTGAAAAAACCAAATAACTTGCCTATCTTCTCCGCTTTGAATGAATTGCAAGGTTAAAATGTTGGATTATCGGATCCGTTCTCGGTAACAAGTCCTAGATCAAACGGGACAGTCAGTGTTTGCCTCGGCAGATCCAGACGGGCTTGGTAGCCGTATCACGAGATGAATAGTGGTTAGCAAGAGACTAACACGGCCAGATCCCAACTACCCCGGTATCTGGGAGCGTAGGATCGATTTCGATTTTAGGGGTTATTCACGATCAGAAATTAAGCTGGAATCTCGGTTTTACGAACGCAGTTCAATCGAGTGACCTATCTTTGAAGGATATCATTCCTCTTCTGGAAATTGTAAAAATAATGAAAAAGCTTCGAAAAGTTGCGGTAATCGCCCTTCTTTCTCTGCTCGGGCAGCAGTCAGCTTCCGCTGCATTACCACCCTTCGATCAAGTTTCCGAGGGATACACTGCAGTTGCTGTAACAGGTCAGGACAATCCTAAGGGATTATTTAGCCTTTGGTCCCGCTCTTCGGATTCCCAATTATTGGGGGAACTGCCCAAGAATTTTGCGGGCAAGCAGTTTTTTATTGCGTTGACCGTAAGCAGTGGTGATCGCTACGCCGGACTCCAGTCGGGTGATTGGGTTGTGGAGTGGCGCCGATACGATGATCGTCTGGCCCTAGTTGCTCCTAACCTGGATATTCGTGCAACCGGAGACGCCGAGAGCAAGGCCTCGGTCAAGCGATTGTTTACGGATCAGGTTCTATTGGACGTTCCGATAGTTGCCATGGGTCCAACGGGTGGACCTGTTATCGATCTAGATGCGTTGTTGGTCGGTAATGCCACCCGCTTTTTCGGCTCCTCAGTTCGAGTGACGAATTCTCGAATCTCCAAACTGGCCTCTGCAAAGGTTTTTCCTGACAACGTTGAGATCGCGTTTGAAATTGTTGGCGGTAGCGGCCGGTTTCAAACCATTCATTATTCTTTCAGCGAAGTGCCTTCCGCATCTTCCGGATTCAAGCCCCGAGCGGCAGATGAGCGAGTCGGCTACTTCACGACCGCGTTTTCGGATTTGAGTAAATACACAGATGACGAAACGAGAGTTCGCTATATCAATCGTTGGCGTTTGGAAAAGCGAGATCCATCGCTAAAGAAAAGTCCTCCGAAAGAGCCGATCCGATTCTATGTTGAGCACACTGCTCCGGTTCGATATCGACGTTGGATCAAAGCTGGCGTTGACTACTGGAACAAGGCATTTGAGAAAGTCGGAATTGTTGACGCGATTGTGATTGAATACCAAGATGCGGTCAGCAAAGCGCATATGGAAAAGGATCCGGAAGATGTGCGATACAACTTCATCCGATGGTTGAACAATGACATCGGAACTGCGATCGGTCCAAGTCGCGTTCATCCGATGACCGGACAGATTTTAGATGCAGACATCATTCTGACTGACGGTTGGATTCGTCATTTCAATTTCAACTACGAAGATTTGATGCCAAAAATCGCGATGGAAGGCGTCTCCGCTGAGACCCTTGCATGGTTGGGGAGACATCCCACATGGGATCCTCGCATTCGCATGGCTCCAGCGGAACAAGCGAATACTCTTCGCGAGAAGTTGGCAAAAGAGGCTTACAAGCCAATGGCTGGTTTTGGTCTCGCCCAAGCAGATCCCACCTTATTAGGTGATGACGAATTTGATGGATTATATGGTCGCGTCAGTCAAAAAAATGGATTGTGTATGGCTGCGAGCGGTCGAAGCTTGGATCTTGCTTTGACTCGTATGGATTGGGCTTTAACGTTGATTGAAGCCGAAGATGAGGAGAAAAAGAAATCCAAGAAGAAAAAAGATAAGGATGAGCCAGCATCGGAGGATGCAGAGGACAAGCAGGAAGATGCTGAAGGCGAAAAGTCTAAGGAAGAACCCAAAGCAGAAGAAGGCGATCAGGAAGATGCTGAAGCGGAAAAGAAAGAAGCCGAAACTGAGGCAATCGAAGGAGATCTTCTCGATGGGATGCCCGAATGGTTTGTCGGTCCATTACTTGCGGACCTAGTCGCTCATGAAGTGGGTCACACTTTAGGGCTCCGTCACAACTTTAAGGCATCCGCACTCTTCACGTTGGATGAGATCAACAGTGAAGAAGTCAAGGGCAAACAGACTTTTACCGCTTCCGTGATGGATTACACGCCGATCAACTATCGATTTGAATCGGGGAGTGTTCAGGGTGATTTCTCCATGATTGACATTGGTCCGTATGACTTCTGGGCGATCGATTATGGTTACACATTCGATGAGAGTCGTTTGCCAGAGATACTGAAGCGTTGTAGCGAACCAGAATTGCAGTTTGCTACCGACGAAGATACGTCCGGACCGGATCCATTGGCTCGACGGTACGACTTTTCAAAAGATCCGCTTGACTATGCTTCCGAGCAGATGCGATTGGTCAATCTTTATCGAGAGCGAATTCTTTCTCGATTTGTCAAAGATGGCGATAGTTGGGCCAAAGCTCGACGTGGTTACGAGTTGACCCTCAGTCTGCAGACTCGTGCGGCCAGCATGATGTCGAACTGGATTGGCGGAGCATTTGTCAACCGTGACAAGAAGGGTGACCCCGGTAATCGAGCACCGGTTGAGGTCGTCCCTGCCGAGCAGCAGAGAGCGGCACTTGCATTTGTGATCGAGAACACTTTCCGCGATGACGCTTTTGGTTTGACCGCTGAATTGTTAGAGAGAATGAGCGTCGATAAATGGCTTGATGGAAGCTCTCGGTCATCGATGTCCAATGAAGCAACTTGGCCGATCCACGATCGCATTCTAGGGGTTCAGTCTTCTGCGTTGACTTGGTTGATGAATCCCACCACTTTGCGTCGAGTCTACGATAACGAAATGCGGTTGCCATCTGATCAGGATACACTCACGCTACCTGAACTCCTCGCTTCGATCAGTAATGAAGCGTGGTCGGAACTAGACGGCGAGTGCCCCGATGGACTTTCGGCAAGAAATCCAATGATCTCTTCGCTTCGACGTAACTTGCAGCGTGAGCATATGCAGCGTTTGATCGACCTAATCCTCGAGTCATCTAATGACACTGCCGCCTTCAATGCGATCAGTAACCTAGCTCGCATGGAATTAAGGTCGTTGTCGACGTCTGTATCCGCAACACTCGAGCGTTGCGGCGATAAAATGGATGCCTATTCCAAAGCACATCTTGCCGAGACTGTTGAGCGAGTGAATCGCGCACTGGAGGCTGGATATACCTACGGTGGATCAGCCGGTAACGCACCCATCATGATGATGATTGGTCGCGAGGAGATTTCCCAAGACTAGACGTAATGGGATAATCACACCATTCATGAAAGGCGAGAAGTGTTAGCTTCTCGCCTTTTTTTATTGTGTGCAGGATGATGACGACGAGCGTTGATGGTTAGATTTACCTTGTATCATCAGCCAGGATTGTTCGATGGCTTCATTTTTTGAAAAGCATCGTTGGCTAAGCGACGGAATCAATCTTTTTCAGGATCTTGGCAACCGCTTCACGTTCTGGTGTAAGAAAGTGGTTAAACGGCGGGGCGAGTTGATCGCTACAGATTCCAAGGATCGATAGCGAGCATTTCGTTGCTTTGATGAAGCGACTGGCGTACTTGCCGACGGTGTAAATTTCTTGCAGCTTGCGGATGCGTTCGTTTAGCATGTCAAGTTTGTCGTCGTCTCTTTCGACCGCCGCTTGATACATGTTGACGAACAGGTTCGGGTATAAGTTGGCGCCGCCATTGACCCCTCCATCACCACCTAGCGATACGGCCTCAGAAGTCAAATGTTCCGGCCCAATCATGATCGACCAATCCGGTCGAATGTCTTTGAGTTTTAAGATTTGCCGAAAGTAATCTAGATCTCCGCTGCTATCTTTAATACCAACAATTTCTCGTTCCGCGGTTAGCTGCTTGAGAGTATCAACTTCGAACCAAACTTTCGTCATGCTCGGCATGTTGTAAAGCATGATGGGAAGTGGGGTATCTTTAATAACGCTTCGGACGTATTGAATTAGTTCGGTCTGTCCCGCGGGAAAGTAATACGGGGTCGTCAACACGACTGCATCGGCTCCGGCATCTTTGGCAACGCTCGCAAGCGTGAGGCTTTCGACAATTGAGGTGTCAGTGATGCCAACCAGCACAGGGACAGCTTGTTGAACTTCTTGGCATACAAGACGGATGAATTCGCGTCGCAAACGATAGCTTAGACTGGGGGCTTCCCCCGTTGTTCCAAGAATAAATATCCCATGAACGCCGCCATCAATGACATGCCGCAATAGCCGTTTGGTTCCATCCACATCGATCTGATCGCGGCTGATCAGCGGGGTCACCAATGGAGGAATAATGCCGTGATATTTAGTGGGAGCTTTGCTTGATTGTATTTCCATGCTCAGACGTTCATCCATGCTGCTTTGTAGTTCAGGCCCAAGTTAATAATGCGTTGCAGGAGAGCTTCGTAAGAGATTCCGATGGATTCAGCGGATTCGGCAAAATCTTCACCGTATTCAATGTTTGGATTCGCATTAGCTTCAATCACATAAATCTCGCCGCTATCGGTCATTCGTAAATCCATTCGGGCATAGCCACTTAGGCTCAAAGCTCTGTAGACCCGTTTACATAATTTCGAGATTTTTTCCTGCGTTGCTTCATCGAGATCCACTGCAGCATGTGTTGAGATTTTGTGTTTCTGTTGATACTTTCGATCCCACTTGACTCGACTCGTTGCAATCTTTGCGACTTCTGGGGGAAGGTTGCCAAAGTTCATTTCCCACGCAGGAAATGTTTTCAGGCGAGCATTGCCAATGACTCCAACATAGATTTCTCTACCTTCGATGTATTGTTCGGCAATCGCCCGATCATTTGTTTTTTCGTGAATGAATCGCACCCTTTCCTCGAGGGCTTCGTCATTGTGAACAATCGATGCCTGCGAAATGCCGAAGGATGCGTCCTCGACGACGGACTTAACGAATAGCGGAAACGATAGTTTTTTCGGTCTGCGAACGGTTCGGCCTACAGGGAAAACGGTAAATCTTGGCGTCGGAATCCGATGGTAAGAGAGGACTTTCTTGGATAGTGCCTTGTCTTTGCTTAGCAGTAGACCCCGAGGGTTGCATCCTGTATAGGCTTGCTGCATGAGTTCAAGGTAGCTGATGACAGCGAAGTCATAGGTAACCACTCCATGAAACTCTTCGAGCATCATAAAAGTGATGTGTGGTTGAAATTCGTGAATCGCTTGTCGGATGGGGGCAAGGTCGTCATAGACCCCTAAGGGTAGAACTTCATGGCCAAGTCGTCGTAGCGTTTCGCAAACATCGAATTCGGCTTTCCACCCATCAAGCTCTGCATCGCTAACCCCTTCGAGTGACACAGGAGGCACTTGGCCGTCGCTTACCAGGACAAGAATTCGTGTTTTGCTCATTTGGTTATCGCGGGATTGTCGACGCGAGAAAGATTGGAAATGACCTCGTAAAACCGCCAGGAATTATAATGCAAATCGATGACGCCCTTCATGCAGGAAGCTTGTTGTTCTGACTGCGACCAAGATGATCGCATCTCGCTTTGTTTCTTCGGGGTAATCACCGAGCCGAAGCTGCAGCCTTCTACATCGCTCGATCATTTCTTGTACGACTTGATCAATCGTGTAGCTATACTCACCGGTCCACCGTGCGACACTGCGTCTTAATTCACCTCGGATTTTGTTCAAGAACGCAGCAGCTGTAGGGTTTCGGCGATGTGCGGGATCGCTGGAGAAAAGTTTGCAAAGATCATTGTCGTAAATGCTCGGATAATCTAAGCCGTAGTGTTGGCGTTTTTTCTGGTAATGGGTCCGAAGCGTTCTTCGTATTCGGGATAACGGGTCGATGGTTTTGCGGCTACGTTCAATCGGTCTTTCGTTTTGCACCGATTGCACCATTTTATCCACAGCTTCTAGTTTTTTGATCGCAGGCCAAGTTCGGTACCTTGTTTTCCAGCGTGAACCCGGTCTGAGCCAGACTGCAAATGTTTCTGCAAAATCTTCGACGGGATGAGCCTGTGCGTACCACATCTCGAGATGCAAGACAAAATTCCGGCTAGATGTTTTGGGTTGATAATGATCCGGGTAGGGTGCTTGAGGATTGCCAAATACTTGACGATAGTGTCGGCTCCGATGGAGAGCGAATGCGGTATCGATTGCATGGCCGGCTTCGTGTCGAAGGATTTTCATGCACCATTCGTGTGTGCCCCCTTCCACCTCAAGGAGTTGCTTTCGTTCAAGTCGTGCAAGTCGAGGATGGGCTAGGTAGAACGGGATAGCGATCCCGGGGATACCGTCTGGCGAGTACCACTCATCACTGAGCCAATAGTGTGGGCGAAACGTGATTCCTCGCGATAGAAGCTCTTGATTGAGTTGCTCTAGTTTTGGTTCGAGAGAAGTGTCTTTGATTTGCAATTTCAAATCGCAAAGACGCATGTCCAGAAGTTCTTCGTCCGTCAATTGGTCGAGATCAGGATTGGGGCGTGCCATCATGCTCGGCTGTGTTGTGCGGTCGATCTAGTAAGATGGATGTTCCAGTTCCACCATAGTTTATTCACTGGATTACAAATGTGTTTACAGAATTCAACAGACGCAAGTAAACCGAAAGTACAAGATTTTAAGGGAGATCGGTGCGAGACTGTTTGCGCCGTTCTCACCGGTAAAGGACGAGGCGCCGTTGCAGTCATTGCGATTCGAGGTAACGAAGTTGAAACCATTCTAGAGAAGTGTTTCCAGCCCGCCTCGAGGGAAAAGTACTCGTCTGGGCAGATTCGGTACGGCCTTTGGAATGGTGCCGGCATCGATCAGGTTGCTGCTGAGTCGGTCGTTGTGACACCGCTTAATCCGAATTCTGCCGAGATTCATTGCCATGGCGGGCCTGCAGCTGTGAACCGGATTATGGAAGATCTCAAGAATTGTGGATGTGAACAGCTAGAAGCATCAACTTTTTTTAGTGATCGGGGATTGCTTTTCACCGAGGCAAGTGAAGTTGCCTCGCGATGCATCACCGCGAGGACCGTCGCCATTGCCATGGACCAACAGCGAGGGGCAATGTTGCACTGGGCTACAGAAATGCTAAGTGAGTCAAATAACGATATAGCTTGGAGTAAAGCGTTGCAGAATCGAGCAACCGAGATGCTCGAATACCAATTAGTTGGCGAAGTTCTCAATCAAACTTTTCGCGTTGTCCTTTGCGGTCCTCCCAATGTTGGCAAAAGTAGTTTGTTGAACCGTTTGGTAGGATATGATCGCAGTATTACTTTTGATTTGGCTGGTACCACACGCGACGTTCTCACTGCCAGCACGGTAATCGACGGTTGGCCTGTTGAGCTATCGGATACTGCAGGAATAAGAAATGAAGCAGGCGATATTGAGCGAGAAGGAATCAATTTGGCAATTCTGGCTGCCGACAAGGCCGATCTTCTAATCCTTGTCGACGACCCATCAACGATTGGTAAGTCTTTTGAATTGAGCGACCATTTGGTTCAGTTCAATCCCCAGCACCGGTCGCAAAGGATACTTAGGGTGCTGAATAAATTGGATGAGGTTCAAACCGCGTCAACCGTACAGCACGCTCAATACGACTACTTGGTGAGTGCCATTCAAGGAGATGGAATCGATCGACTGTTATCAGGGATTGTCGCTCCACTGAATCAGCTTCAGCCAGACCCGGGGTCGCCCGTGCCGATCACAAGTCGTCAGATTCAATTGCTACAAGATATTGTGAACGAAAAAGATATAACGGTGCATCGGAGTTTGCTGCAGAGGTTCGTTCAGCCTGATTCAGCTTGATTTTTCTCAGTCCAAAGTGGTGTACTAAGTGATAAAAATTAAGAACGTCTTTATTTTGAGTTGCCTTTTTCTTTGCGAGATTCCGATGAATGCGCACACGTTAATCGGACAAACGCCTATCGAGGCAGGTACTTGGTCCATCGCGATTCACGGTGGAGCGGGTGGAAATGTAGCGGACTGGGGGGAGCAAAAAAAAGAGACGCGGCAGCGAGGAATGGATGTTGCCTTAAATACTGGCAGGAAAATGTTAGCTGATGGTGCTTCTGCACTTGATGTGGTCGAGGTGGTGATTTCGATTTTAGAAGACGACGCGGCGTTCAACGCAGGTCGAGGTGCCGTGGTTAACCATCTTGGTAAAGCCGAATTGGACGCATCGCTAATGAATGGGGCGGATCTTCGATGTGGTGCAGTAGCCGGTGTGACCACGGTGAAAAACCCCATTGCCCTTGCTCGTCATGTTATGGAAAAAACCTCGCACATTCTACTTGTTTCGGACGGCGCAGAATCTTTCGCTCGCGATTGTAAGGTGGATCAGGTACGGCCTGAATATTTTCTTGGCTTTCATAAGCGAGGTCATCAAAAACTAGATGATCTGCCTCATGGTTTAGATTCTAAAGAGCAGCACTTCGGCACCGTTGGGTGTGTTGCCAGGGATCAGCGGGGTCACTTGGCTGCTGGGACAAGCACGGGTGGTACCAGAAAAAAACTAGCAGGCCGGGTCGGAGATTCGCCGCTTATTGGTGCTGGGACCTACGCCGATAATCGTTACGCTGCAATTTCAGGAACAGGAATCGGCGAGGAATACATCCGCCATGCTGCTGCCTATGACGTCATTGCGCAAATGAGATACGGCTCAAAGTCACTTGAAGATGCTGTAAGTGAAATGATCGATCACCGCTTGCCTAAGCAGTCCGGCGGAATGATTGCTGTTGGTAAAGACGGGTCAATTGTCATGAGGCATAACACTCCGTCGATGACATGCGGAGCGGCATCAAGTGACGGTAGATTTGAGATCCGGTTTGATGTTCCGCACTCGGATAATCGTTAGTGCTAAACCTTCAGATCATGCCGGTCATTGATTTCATCCAAGATCATTTTTCTTTGGGCAAGATAATGGCAATTCCAGTTCAATGTGCGATTGATAGAAATGGGTCTGAACAAGGATTGCAGTTGCAATTTTTGCGAATCAGGCTAGTGATTCTAACACTCGGAATCCTCTGTCCAAGCATTGTTTGTCACTCCGAAGAAGCGAGCGCAGATAAGGAAGAATTGATACGCCAATCTTTGAATCGAGCTGTCAGGTTTTTTAGAACCGAAGTCTCGACTCACGGCGGGTACGTTCATCAGTATTCGACTGATCTTCGGTATCGTGAGGGGGAAGGTGCTGTTGGTGCAGAGACCGCTTGGATTGAACCACCGGGTACTCCGTTTGTTGGTGAGGCTTACCTTCGTGCCTATCAAATTTGTAAAGAACCAATATTGTTAGAAGCCGCCAAAGAGGTTGCAAATGCATTGGTATTGGGGCAGCTTGATTCAGGCGGTTGGGATAACCAAATAGAATTTTCTGCCAAGAAACGCAGCGAAATCAAGTATCGAATCCCATTTCCTGAGGATGGATCGGGCGGTGGCCCGGTTCCAGCGAAAAGACGGAATACCACAACCTTAGATGATAATAAGTCTCAGTCGGCTTGCCATTTTCTGATGAGCTTGGACGAGGTTCTAAATTTCTCGGACCAACAGATTCATCATGCAGCAATTTATGCGCTCCACTCATTCTTGCTTGCCCAGTACCCCAATGGGGCTTGGCCGCAGCGATACGATCGAGTGAAAGATGATACGAATCGTTCCAAGATTTATCGAGCATCAATCCCAGTTGATTGGCCACGTGAGTATCCCGCCAAAAAGTATGGCGATTATTACACGCTGAATGATAATTCGATCAGTGACATGATTTTGCTGATGTTGGATGCTTGGTCTATTTATGAAGATGAACAGTATTTGAACGCTGCGAAACGAGGTGGCGACTTCCTCGTCTTGTCACAACTTCCTGATCCTCAGCCCGGTTGGGCACAGCAGTACGACGAGAAAATGCATCCCGCGTGGGCACGAAAATTTGAGCCACCCGCGGTAACCGGTGGGGAGTCACAAGCGGTGATGAAGACATTGATGGTTTTATATCGTCGACTCGCAGGGCACGATTCAAATGCAGACAAGTACCTGCGGCCAATTTCAAGGGCTTTGCCTTACTATCAGAATTCATTGTTACCGAGCGGAGAATTAGCGAGGTTTTACGAACTCGGTACCAATCAACCCTTATACATGAATCGCAAATACGAACTCACTTATGCGGATGATGATCTTCCGACGCATTATGCCTTTGTCGTAAAGTCAAACCTTAAAAAGATACAGCAGGAGTATGATGAACTATGCAAGTTAGATGCGGATCAGGTGTGGAAAGCACCCGAGATTTCGCAACCTCGGCGGACTTCATCATTGAATAAAAAAGTTGATGAGGTTGCCAAACGTCTTGATTCGCGAGGAGCGTGGGTTGAGAGAGGTAAGTTAAAGTACCATGAGTTAAACGAAGATAATCAGCGTATTATTAGAACCACTACCTTTGCACAAAATATTGTTTTGCTGGCCAGTTGGTTGGGCGGAAGATCTGAGTGATCGAGAGACAAATAATTGCAATCTCGGTCGAAAGCAGATGACCCATCGGTTTCAATCAGTCGCAGGGTGACAAGTGTGGACAAAAATGCTCAGGTTCCTGATCGATCGGATCGATTTCCGCTTGAAGTTCGTCTTGGATTGCATCCCTGTTGTATCTCACCCGAGGAACTCTCGAGTCAGTGCGAATTAAGAACACAGCGTCGCAGTGGACCTGGTGGCCAGCATCGCAACAAAACGAGTAGCGGTGTCTTTCTGTTTCATGCTGCAACCGGTGTTACCGCAGAAGCGACTGAGCGACGTAGTCAAGCCGATAATCGGCGTGTTGCATTCGGGCGAATGCGATTAAAACTTGCACTCGAAGTACGTACGATTTCACCCTTGGTTGCTTTGATTACGTCCCAGGAGAGGCTGATTCGAGATCGGCTTCGGAATCGCCGAATGCGTGTTTCGCAACAGCATGCTGATTATCCCGTGCTGATCTCTTTATTGCTAAATGACTTATACGTTTCGGGTGGTCAGCCAAGTCTTTTGACGGAGGAGTGGGGAGTGGGTTCAAGTGCGATTGTCCGGTTCCTGAAAACATTCCCTCCCTCATGGGTTTTTGTCAACGCAATTCGACATCACCACGGTCGATTGCCACTTAAATGAATCAATTACCAATTGCGGCATTGGTCGTTGAATAGGACAGTTTTTGATCCTAGAGTTCGCTATGATGTGGGTGGGCTAATTGGAGATAGCATCCGTGGCTCACTGGGGTGATCGAGTAACTTTTACAAATGTTTTTTAGCGAGATTTTGATGCGGTCCATGAATAAGGTTTTTCTTGTCTATGTTTTGGCGTCAACCTTTTTCTTACAAGGTGTTCAGACCTCTCATTCTGCCGAAGTCTTTGTCGAAGCAGAGAGTTTCAAAAACCTCGGTGGATGGAAGCTCGATACCCAGTTCATTCAATCCATGGGTTCACCGTATCTGTTAGCCCACGGACTCGGTGAGAAAGTTGAAGATGCTTCCACGCAGCTCAGCGTACCATCTACAGCAAAATACCGTGTTTGGGTTCGTACTTACGATTGGGTTGCACGTTGGGATGCCTCGCCTTCACCGGGGAGATTCAAAATTTCCATCTCGGGATCTTCTCTGCCTGTCATCTTCGGAACCGAGGGTAAAACATGGGGTTGGCAAGATGGAGGAACCATTGAGCTGGAAAAGGGTCAATGCGAATTACGTCTCATCGATGAAACTGGATTCAATGGTCGATGCGACTGTATTTACTTGACCTCTGATCTTGATGCGGTTCCACCCCCGACTGGTAATGTTTTGTCTGCTTGGCGAAGAGGTCAGCTCCACCTCCCCGAAACGCCTGTCAGCAAAGGGCCATATGATCTTGTTGTGGTAGGCGGTGGATACGCTGGGATGGGCTCAGCTATTTCGGCTGCACGGATGGGCTGTCGAGTCGCTCTTGTTCAGGATAGGCCTGTGCTCGGAGGCAATGGTTCAAGTGAGGTGAGGGTTTGGGCCAAAGGGAACATCAGGCGTGGAAAATTTCCGCGAATCGGTGAGATCATCGAGGAGTTTGCTGACCACGCGACGAAATCACCCGGTCGCTACGAAGAATTCGGCGATGATCTAAAAGAACAGGTGGTTCGCGCGGAACCGAATATTGACTTGATGCTTAACCATCATGCCTTCGCCGTTGAGATGAATGATCAAGTCATTCAAGCGGTCAAAGCCATCGATACTCGATCGGGCGCAGAAGTAAGAATCCTTGGCGATTATTTTGCGGATTGTACTGGACATGCTTGGATTGGTGCGTGGGCGGAAGCGGATCAGGAGATGACACCTGATGGTCGAATGGGCATGAGCAATATGTGGGCGTGGGGTGAGCAAGACAAGCAAGTTTTGTTTCCAGAAACACCGTGGGCTTTACCGTTGGAGATGGAGGACTTTCCTTATCCTCGAGACCATCATGGGCAATGGTTTTGGGAAAGCGGTTTTGATAAGGATCCACTAGGTGACGCCGAGGGAATTCGTGATTGGAATCTTCGCGCGGTCTTTGGTGCGTTCAATGCGATGAAGAATCGTGACGGTGCTGCGGATCACCGGAATGCCTACTTAACATGGGTCGCTTACATCGGTGGACCGAGAGAAAGTCGTCGATTGATGGGTGACGTAGTACTGACGGAGGATGATGTTGTCTCCAAACGCGAGTTCCCCGATGGATGCGTGCCGAGCACTTGGTCGATCGATTTGCATTACCCCAAGCAGCAATATGCGACAAAGTTTCCCGAAAATCCTTTCATTTCCATTGCTGTCCATGGAAAGGGTGTCGATCGGAATTATGGCTATCCTGTTCCTTATCGTTGCTTTTACAGCCGTAACATCAATAACCTGTTCATGGCGGGGCGGTGTATCAGCGTTACCCATGAAGCGCTGGGAACCACGCGGGTGATGAAAACCTGCGGCATGATG
>Ga0181564_10000915_pt1 | contig 26308 bp, 19 predicted proteins | sample 011ome_24_FD_134512 | JGI IMG/M metagenome (GOLD analysis project Ga0181564, IMG submission 134512) | Coastal salt marsh microbial communities from the Groves Creek Marsh, Skidaway Island, Georgia - 011513CT metaG (megahit assembly) | ecosystem: Environmental > Aquatic > Marine > Intertidal... | reverse complement strand
GTTTGGATGTATGGAGAAACCAAAGACTTGGCTCGTATTGCCGATCACTCCGAGGGTACATTTTGGTATGTCTTACCATCTCTGCCCATGTTCTTAATCTTGCCATGGATGTTGCGAAAAGGAATATCCTTTCCGATAGCGCTTTCTACTGTGATTGCAATAACGGGGATTTTGTATGTTTTGATGACCAAGATACTGGCAAAATTCGGGATGAACCTTTAGCCGTTGAGGGATTCCATGAATTGGTTCCTACTGTATGGTTCCATTAACGGTGCGAGTGAAGTGTTGAATGGAGCTTATGGTGCTCACAGATTGTCAGGGATTGCCAACGGTAGTTCTTTGCTTGTCTATGTTTTAAATGGGGCCATTTCATTGTTTTCAGGAAGTATTTACATCTGGGTACCGGGAAATCCTGCCTGGTTACGCCGTTTAACCCCCATAGATAAAGTGGGTTTTTTCCTAAGTTGGGTAATGCTGGCTTGGGTGGGTTGGGCAAACCGAAAAACTCGAATATACCATTAGTTATGAAAATATTTTTGGCACTCGGTTTTTGGGTCATTACCTTACTTTCGGCCTACTGGTATGGATTAAAGAACAAAGAAAGCTCACGGGTACCATCCCCTGAGCACGGTTTCGAGTCTTTAGATCGGGGACTTGCAGAAGATGAAAAGATGAAGCCTCCTTCTCCTGCATTGAGTATTTTAGAAAGCAATATTTCGACTATTTCTTTTGTCGATTCTGCAGTAAATGAGATCAAAGAAACACAGTCTGGTCAGGATAAAAGTAAATCACTTGTACAAAAACTAAGATCTTCCAACCCGGTTGAACGGGTGCAGGCTTTTGCGGTTTTGCTTGAAAAACCAAATGCAGAGTCAATAGCTGTGGCTAAAGAGGCCTATGAATCTCTTCCAGGAGGGCCCAGCCGTTTTAGCGAATTGAAATTACTTTCATTCGCATGGGGCCAAGTAGATCCACAGTCTGCATTGTCTTGGGCCGGGGAACAGGAGCATTGGGATAAGCATGTTGCCAACGAATCTATCATGAATTCATGGGCTCGCGAGGACGCAGACATGGCGATTTTATGGGCGAAACAAAATTATGAAGGCAAAGAAAATCCATACTTCATTGGAATCATTAATGGATTGTCAGAAACGAATCTTCCCAAAGCTACAGATCTCATGACAGATTTGCCCTATGGACGGGTGCGGGGAAGATCGGCTCATATGTTATTTGAGAAGGTTTGGAATCAGGGGGAGGAAGTTGCCATGCATTGGGCGGAACATTTGCCCGAAGGCTCTCTGCAAAATTTTGCTTACGGGGAGCTTGGCGAAAAAGTAGCCCGATCCGATATGCCAAGAGCCATTGAATGGATTGAATCCATGGATGAGTCATCTCTCAAATTGTCAGTAACTGAAAAAGTGGCGAAAGAAATGGCCAGGGAAGATCCGGCTAAAACCGCAATCTGGATTAATTCTCTACCCGATGGGAAATCAAAAAAAGCCGCGAAGATTCAATTGGCGGAAATGTGGACCCGCCAAGATCCGGCCTCTACTGCCGAGTGGATTAACCAATTACCCGCCTCTGAAAACACGGACCCATTAATCGAGACTTTAGTTAATAAAGTCCATAAGTCTGACCCCCAGGGAGCACTTACTTGGGCTGAGACGATCTCCAATCCTGATCGGCGAAAACACATGGTTGAAAAAGTTGAAAAAGTTCTTCGCAAACAGGAAGATTTAGAGAAAAAGAAGGACTGATAAAGCATTCGGTTTACTTGCCTTGAACAATCTACTTTTTCAGATTTTTTTGGCCGGATGAAAAACTAAACAAACGGGGTTCGGTACTTGAGCAATCGAGCCTCTTTGGTAAGTTAGCTTTCCGGTTCCCGCGTGGATGCGATGTCCGGAGACTGTACTCGAGTCCTGACCAGCAGCAAGCAGCCAGGTTCCACAGGGGGTTAGATTGATGTTTCTTGGGAATGCACCTCGTATGGGTTGAGTTTGTATAGCCTCTAGACTGCCTGAGTTGTTTGAAGTAAAAACAGTAACGGAATCGTGTCCTCGGTTTGAGCTATATACCCAATTGCCCTTGGGGTGTACCAAGATTTCAGCAGCTGAGTTAAAGGATTCCTGTGCTTTTTGTTCTTCTTTGAGAGTGTCTACCCAGGAATGAAATATGGCTTCTCCTGCAGAGTGATCCCACTTAAAAATCGAAATGGAAAGATCAAGTTCATTGAGTAAATAGATCCAGTCTTGGTCTTGGGAAAATCGCATATGCCTCGGTCCTCCTCCGGGGACCGTCTTGGCAAAGCCGTGAGGTTGGATTGAGGGAGTTTCAGCGTTCACTCGATAGATCACGATTTGATCGAGTCCAAGGTCTGGAATAAGGGCAAAATTTCCACATGGAGAAAACCCGCACCAATGGGGATGAGGTGATGATTGCCTCGTGCGAACCACCCCTGAGCCGCCTTGATGACGGTAGATTACAGGCTTTAGCAGTTCTCCGCTCGAACTAAGAGGGAACAAAGCAACCGAGCCTCCTCTGTACTGAGTGGTGAGCAAAAATTTCCCTGATGGATGGACGGAGATATGACAACCTAAACCATCTGGGCATGCCATTCGGGTAAATTCAACAAGGTCATTTTCATTGGTTATTTTATATCCAATTACACCTTGTTCTTGTTTCCATTTGCATACTGCATAGATAAATTGGTGGTTAGGGTGCTTGGATAAGAAATTTGGAGAATCCACCTCGACCACCCGTCTAACCTTTTCAAACCTGCCGGAGCTAGTCTGGAAATAAGCATGATATATTCCATCTGCTGATTGCCCACTAGTGCCGATAAACAGCGAAAACTGCTTAGCCTGGATCGTTTGATTTACCACCATCAGCAGGAAAGACAGGTATGACAAAAAGTGTCTCATACAGATAAAGTGAAGGGTGGGATGGGCTGATGTCGAGGGGATTTGTTCAGCCTCTTTGGCTTCCATCCAGGAGATAAAGAAGGATTGGAGTAAAAATCTGGAATTTAAAATTAAGCCGAGTTACTGAATTTTGGATTGATGAACTTCGATTTTCCTCAAATGGTGGAGCCGTGATTTGTAAGAATTTCAAAGAAAAGGAGCGCATGCGCCAAGCGGGTCGATCCGCCGCCGCCGTACTGGATCGGTTATGCCGTTATGTTCAGCCAGGTATGAGCACTTGGGAGATCGACGAAGAAGGCGGGCGAATCATGAAGGAATTGGGAGTAAAAAGTGCCTGTAAGGGCTATCGTTCTGGCCGTCGCGTATTTCCCTCATTTACTTGTTTGTCTGTTAATGAGGAAGTGGTTCATGGAATCGGGGTGGAGGATCGGATTTTGAAAGATGGAGACATTATCTCGGTCGATGTTTGCATCCGTGAAGATGGTTTTATTGGAGATAATTGTAGAACCATTCCAGTGGGTGAAGTTTCTTCTCAAGTAAGTGAGCTGCTTCGGGTTACGGAAGAATCTCTTTATATCGGACTCAGCCAAGCTTTGCACAAGAGAAGAGTGGGCGATGTATCGAACGCAGTGCAAAGGCATGTGGAGGCGGCTGGGTTCGCAGTGATCACCAATTTTGTGGGGCATGGCGTGGGTCGATCGTTGCACGAAGATCCTCAGATTCCCAACTTTGGAAAAGCGGGTGGAGGGCCTCAGTTTAGAAAAGGAATGGCCATTTGTATTGAACCGATGGTCAATATGAAAAGTGCTCACATCTCGATGGCCAAGGACGGTTGGACAGCACTGGCTGTGGATGGTTTACCATCTGCTCATTTTGAGCATACTTTACTGGTCGATGAAGAAGTACCTGAAATTCTTACCCTTCCAGAAACTGCTCAGGACTCCACAAGCTTCTTAGAAGAAAAATTGAGTAAGATCACCACTTTTTCAGCAGCCTAATTTTTCAGATGCTAAAAACTATCGCGGATAGCGTATTTTGTTTTGATATTGAATGGATTCCTGATCCTAAGTCCGCTGAAATTCTTTGTAACACTCCTTCAGCAGATGAACCCGGTGATCAAGCGGCAAAGTCCTTTGATGCTTTGTGGGCTAGTGCCCGGAAAGATGGGGAACCCCTTGATTCCCAGCCCTATTTGAAGACTATTTTATGTAGAATTGTCTCTCTTGCTGGCATTCTTCGAGAAAAAGTTCCCGGTGGAGAACCGAGCCTCAAGCTCATTTCTTTACCTACTGATCCTGCAGATATTCATAAGAGTTCAGAAAAGACCATGCTTTCTAGTTTTCTGAAATCTGTCGGGCGTAGAAAACCCCAGTTGGTCGGGTATAATTCATCCCAGGCAGATGTACCCATTCTTATCCAGCGTTCAATTGTGCTTGGACTGCCAGGGTTTGGTTTTTCTGACCGACCTAAGAAGCCATGGGAAGGTGTCGATTATTTTGACAGCCGAAACTCTGACTACAATCTTGATCTGGCTGATGCGATGGGACAATACCGGGACCGCCCAACCTTGCATCAGGCGGCGACTTTAAGTGGAATTCCTGGCAAAATTGAAGTAAGTGGGGATTCTGTTGCTCAGATGTGGTTGGAAGGCAAACTTGCAGAAATTGTTGAGTATAATGAGTTTGATGCCTTTACCACTCATCTTTTGTGGGCAAGGATTGCTCATTTTTCAGGTTTACTGAGTTCTGATCAATATGAACTCGAACAAGCCCTTGTTCGTAAGCTTTTACTTTGGGAAATGGAAGGCGGGCGCGACTATCTCCAACGATTTTTAGACGAATGGGACCGTTTGCGTAGCATTACAGGACAGGAGTAACTTTTTTTTCTGAATTTTTTTAATTCCAACAAAATTTTCATCATCCTGGATATCTGTCCATGGAAGGTTGCCCCCTTCGCTATTCGCAAGTAGGAAATAACATTATGACTAACTCAGAAACGGAAGCCCAAATTGCTCTTGATACTCTTCCCCAAACGCACGATCGGTTGATGACTGAAATTCGTAAAGGCATTATTGGACAGGATGAGGTGATCGAACAACTTTTGGTTACCTTGCTTGCCAAAGGCCATTGCCTACTTACAGGAATTCCTGGTCTCGGAAAGACATTATTGGTGAAAACCTTATCACGCTGTCTGAGCCTTGGTTTTAAACGCATCCAGTTCACTCCCGATCTTATGCCAGCTGATGTGGTGGGTTCGGAAGTGGTGGATGAAGATCCGGCTACTGGAAGGCGTTCCTTTCGCTTTTCACCTGGACCGATTTTTTCTCAGGTTGTTTTAGCGGATGAAATTAATCGGACCCCTCCTAAAACTCAGGCTGCATTGCTCGAAGCTATGGAAGAGCGTCAAGTAACTGTGGCTGGGCAAACCCGTGGACTGGAAGCCCCTTTTTTCGTATTAGCCACCCAGAATCCAATTGAGCTGGAGGGCACATACCCTCTGCCCGAGGCACAGCTTGATCGTTTTTTACTTAATCCAATTATTCAATACCTTTCCGAAGAAGATGAGTCCCGAATGGTCGGAGAGACTACGGGTTCAGAACGAGAAGACCCTCAGCCTGTTTTAAACGGTGAAGAAATTCAAACGCTCCAGGATTTAACCCGCAAAGTGCCCGCTCCAGAGCAGGTCATTTCCTACGCTGTTCGTTTGGTTTCCGCTTCCCGTCCGGAATCGGACATATGTGATGATTGGCTAAAGCCTCGGATTAAGTGGGGTGCTGGATCCCGTGGGTCTCAAGCTCTTGTTTTAGCTGCAAAAGCGAAAGCCCTTCTTAACGGTCGACCCAATGCCTCGCGGGACGATGTGCGTGGAATCGCCAAATCTGCTTTGCGGCATCGGATTCTACCCAGCTTCCTGGCTGAGTCCGAGGGGCTTTGCTCCGATGACCTGATTGATCATTTGCTCGATAAAATAACGGATTAAGAGAAGGTATTTTGTTATCTGCTAAGCCTCAGTCTGTATAACTCATCAGCGTGAACTCTCTGCTGTCCCCGTCCCATCTTACACAGATCAATGATCTTTCTTTGCTCGCTCGTCTGGTAGCTCGTGGAAGCCGGGTTGGCGAGCACCGTAGCATTCGGCAAGGGCGAGGGAACGAGTTTTTCCAGTACCGATCCTATGAACCGGGTGAGGATCTCAAAAATGTGGATTGGCGGGTATTTGCAAAACGTGATCAGTTAGTTTCCAAAACTTATCAGGAGGAAACCAATATTAATTTCCTACTGATTCTCGATGCGAGTGCCTCGATGTCCTATGCAGGTAAAAATTCTTCGTGTTCCAAATTTCGTTATGCTCAAATGTTAGCAGCTTCTTTTGCATACATCGCCCAGCGTCAGGGAGATAGAGTTGGTTTTTTTGGTGGCTCTGAACAATCAGTGAAGTGGATAAGCCCTGAAAGTGGGAGAGCTGCGCTAAATCGCTTACTAGTTGAAATTTCAGCAATTACTCCGCAGGGTTTAGATGTAGGTCCAGAAGCTTGGAAGAGATTGAACTCGGTGATTCCTCGTGATTCTATAGTCGTGGTTCTTTCAGACTTTTTGGACGGTGTGGAAGAATGGGCAAACCGTTTACGCTTTGCCAATTCGGCAAGATATGAATGTATCTGTCTTCAGATCCTTGACGCAGATGAGTTGCACTTACCTGACTCCAAGGCATTGCGCTTTGTCGAAATGGAGGGCGATCGTGAACTCTCGGCCTCTCCAGAGCTTATTCGAGGTAGTTACTCTAAAAAGATGGATGGATATTGTCAGTCTTTGCGAGATGAATTATCGAAAATTGGAGCCGAACTCCAGGTTGTGCAATCCAACCAAGACCTGGGTCATACTCTACGAAGTTTCTTGGGTATGCGCACCCATTCCAAATGATTGAATTTGGACAACCCCTGGCTCTTTGGGGTGGCCTTGCGGTTGCTCTACCTATTCTTGCTCACATGGCATATCGGAGAATTTCAGAAAAGTATTTTTTTCCCAGCTTACGTTTTCTTACTCCAACGACGATTCCTAGAAGTGGGAAAAAACGACCAAGTGACTGGTTTTTATTACTTATTAGGATTCTGTTGTTTTTCTGTATCGTTATGATTCTAGCGGATCCCTATTGGACCGCTGCTGACAGTCAGATTCATTCCGGTATTGATCGTGAAAAACACATTCATCTTATCGATTGTTCCGCGAGTATGAAGGGATGGGGAGCCTGGTTGGAGGCAAAGAGAGAAGTGCTAAAAAAGTTGGAAAATAAAAGTGTGGACCATGCGCTTCTTGCCCATGACTCAAATGGCGTACGATTTCTAAGCTTTGGTTCCAGTAAAGATGAACTTGAAAGTACTTTAAGTGCACTCAAGCCTCTTTACCGAAAACTTAGTCCTAGTGTACTCTTTAAGCGTCTGAGAAATATTTTGGAAAAGAATAAGGCATCTGTTAAAGTCCACATTTATAGCGATTTTCAAGTTTCGGATTGGCAAGATGTCCAAGCAGATTTCACTGAATTTGGAGTGGATTTATCACTTGTTCCAGTTGGCCATGGAGAGAATTTATGGTCTAGCCGAACTGGTAATCGGGCAATAGTTGATGCCCGGGTAGTTCCTGGAAAGGGGGGCAAAGCTAGAATTTGGACAGTTGTTCGAAACTGGGATGACAATGCCACCCCTGTCCAGCTATCTCTTTTTGCCGGGGGGGGGAAGAGGGAAACCTTAAACCTTACTTTACCTGCTAGGGGAACTGAACAAGCTCAGTTTTCTTTACCGGCAGACGGTTTTACCACGGCAACCATTCACCTTGATAATAACGATTCCTTCTCAGCGGATAACAATCGATCTCTTTGGTTATTGCCTCCTCCTTCACGGGGTTTTGCCTTCAGATCGAAGGGCAATTTAGATACTTCTGATCAAGCAGAAAAAGAATTTCTACAAGCAGTGATGGAAAGTGTGGGTGACGGAATTTGGAATCGCTGGGCTGAACGGCGTAGTGATGAACAGGTCGACTGCTTGCTACTTCCAGGCTTTTCCGACTGGGTGGAGGATGGTGAAACGATGGCAGAGCTTAAAGATCACCTCCAGGCCGGGGGGATTGCCCTTCTTACCCCGGGTGAACCCTATGCTTCCATGAATCAGACCTTGCGAGATTCAGACCTGATGAATTTTTCATTTAATCGTTTATTGAAAACAGAATTCAGGATGGACCCTTACCGGATTGAAGCACTTCCTGATGAAAGCCCGATCAGTTCTGTCTTTGCAGGCGACTCTGCACGGGATCTTTACCTGACCAAAATCAGAAAATTTCTCTTATTACGCGAATGGGATGAAAATTTAGAATGTCCTCTATATGACCGAGAGAACCGGCCACTTGTACTCATCCGAAATTTCCCAAGTGGTGGTCGACTCGTTTTCTTGTGTTTTCGGCTCCTTCCAGATTGGACAGATCTTCCTACCCGTAATAGTTTTTTGCCTCTTTTGGTGGAACTTTGTGGATTGGCCAATGACGATCTCGCAGATCATCAAAGAAATGAAATCTTTTGTGGAGAAATGATAACCCAGAAAGGTGAAAGTTTTATGGCTGAAGTTCCTGGGCTTTATCGGTTTGGAGACAAAAAAATTACCGTTCATCCCTTGCTTTCAGAATCCATGCCCGAAGTGCTTTCTGAGCATGAAGTTTTTGAATCCCTCAATGGTTCCCGTTCTTCATCCGAATCATTAGAAGGAGAGTTTTTCCTGGCAGGCCATACCCCTAGAAACTATCAATCCCTATGGATGTGGTTTGCCTTGGCTGCTGGTGTTCTCTTGATTGTAGAGACCATGCTATCTTCACCTAATAATCGTTCCGCTCCTACGGTTAAAACGGTTAAAAGCTAAACACGATGCCTAATTTTATACGTCGATTATTGGAGGAAGGCCGCTGGAATTTTGTCGGACAGGTCTTACTTTCCCTTGTTGTAGGCTTTCTCGGTTGGTCTTTGGTTCTTGGGTTGCTTGACCTTTATGATGTCTTTTCTCCAATCCCTGAAACAAAAGCACCCAACCTAATTTTTGGCTCTTTGTGCGTAGCATCAGCAGTCTGTTCAGCCCTTCTTCTAAAAGCCTGGTGGAAACGCCCTTCACTCAAGCATTTGGCAGAACGGATTGAGTCCACGAATTCTCACCTAAAGGATTCCCTTAATACGGCTGTGGAAATTCATCAATCAGGGAGAGTGCCAGGAGTCATGGAGAAACGGGTGCTCTCAGAAGTATCAAAAAAGATTTCCACGATTGCCTGGGACCGTGGGGTTCGTCCAAACCGAACATTCTGGAAATATCTTATCCTTGGCTTTGTTGCAGGTGTGCTGCTTTTTTATTGGAACACTACCCGCAGTCCTTTCTTGAAGGCACATGCCGTGCTCTCCGACCTTCCTGGAATTGTAGTAAATACAGCCAATGCGGGCGGAGTTGGTCTTTCACTCGGCCCTCCAAATGATGAGTTTAAGAGGGGTACAGATGTTTCGATCCTTGCAGATCTTAAGCGTAAATATCGCGGAGAAAGCAAAGTGTGGATTGAGATTGATGGGGTTGGGCAATCTTCACAATTTGAAATGCTTCCATCCTCCGAGACTTCACGAATGGAATTTGTGATTCCGGCGATTCAGGAAGAGATGAGGTATCGTGTATTTACGGAATCGCTCGAGAGTTCATGGCATACCGTTACATCCTATGATCCTCCGGGCCTGGAGTTTGCTCATTGGACTATAAAGCCTCCCCGGTATCTCAATATGGCCCCGATTATTCACCATGGGTTTGGCTACCTTGAAGTTCCTGAAGGAAGTCTTGTCAGCCTGGATGTTCGGGTTCTTGAGCAACCCAAAAATGTGGAAGCCGTTTTGCTTTCCACGGATGGTAACCACTCCCTGACTGCAGTTGGACAGGTGACCTACAGTCGAGAATTTACGCTCGAGAAGGAATGGAGTGCTAAGCTCAAATTGAGTGATGTGGATAAACCCAGTCGATCTCCTGTTCTCCATGATCCCATTATCTTGTCTCCCATCCCGGACGAACCACCCTTGGTGGAAATTACTTCACCGGCCAAGGATTTAGAACTCCCATTTGATGCGGAGCCTTTGCTGATCGATTTATTTGCGATTGATGATCATGGGATATCAGATTTACGTCTCCATGTTTCTCATGATGGGGAAAAAAAAGAGGACCCTCTTTTCCTTGATCCAATAGAAAAAGAAAAAGCGGTCACAGGCATATTAGATCTTAGTGAATACCCTTTAGCGGTTGGAGATGTTATCACTTACATGGCATTTGCTGTCGATAATCGAGAGCCTGAAGGTCAGGTTGCGAGGTCTGAAGTTTACTTTATTGAAATTCTCCCGCCAGAAGGAGAAACCCTAGACTCGGAAGGGCAGGCAGGTGGAATGGATGAAGAAACGAAAGAAATTCCGATCAGGCAGTTCATTAACCGAACGAAGAAGATTTTTCGTGATACTTATGATGCGATGTTGGAAGAAGGTGAGATCCGGAAAGATCAGTCCCTTGCCATATGCACAGATTCCTTAGACCTGAAACATGAGATGACTAAAACTTACGATGAATTTGCTGGCAGGTTCCCAATTTCGAACGGAATTGATCTTGGGGAATTACTAAACGAAGCGACTTACCATATTGAACAAACCGAGATTTACACCGGGGATTATCTTTTGGAGGAATCACTTGAATCCACCGAGCAAACCCTTCGTAAATTGGTACAACTCTATGCTTTGATGCAAGAACTGGAGAAACAAAAAGCGAAAGGTCAGGGCCAGTCAACCGAAAGCAGTGCTAAAGAAGGTGAGGCCCAGGAGGGTAATGAAACTGCAGAAAACCCCAAGGATGCATCCCAGCAACTCGAAGAACTTTCCAAGCAGCTTGAACAATTGAACCAACTGAAAGACAGACAGGATAGTTTGAACGATCAGATCGGCCAAGCCGCAGGCAGTGGTCAAAAAGGGAAACCTAATCAGGAACTAGCTGGCGATCAAGCGGATCTTAGAAGAGATCTGCAAGATTTTCGTGATCGTAGGTATGACCAGACAGGAAAGCTGGGTGATGTCTCAGACTTGGATCAGGCTGGTCGGGAAATGAAGGAAGGAACTGGAGATTTGCGTCGGGATAGCCCGGGGCAAGCCCAGCCTCATGGTGAGCTTGCATCCGAGGCCTTGGGAAAAGCAGTGTCTAAGATAGAGCGGGAAATGGCACAACTGGCGGCGAATATGGTTGAAGAGTTGACTGAGCAGGCACAGCAACTTGGCCAACAACAAGGTAACCTGAGACAAAAAACCGATCATGCCCAAGGCGGTCAGGGAGAACCTTTACGGGATGAGCAGCAAAGCATAAATGGCGGCGTTGAGAATCTAATGCAGAAAATAGACCGAACGGCACGCACATTGGGTAAACATCGGGAAGAGGCATTGGAGAACCTGCTCAAAGCAATGAGAGAGGCTCGTGCCAGTGAAATGGAGCGTGCAGGTAAACAGGCTTCCAATGCTTTGTTGTACGATGCATTTCCACAAGCGTCAAAACAGCAAGAGCAATTGGAGGAAGGACTCAGTGAATTGGGTAGTCAATTACAGAAAGTCGAAGATAAGCTACGCCATGGAGACAGTGCGGAATTGGCGGAATTGGCCGAACACCTTGAAGCTATGAGACGTGAACTCGCAGGTATGGGGGAAGAACAATTTCGCCAGTCCAATGAAGAAGCGGCTCGACTTGTGGGCAATTTGGATGGATCTGAGTCTGACGAGAGATTAATCAATATTACTCGGCAGTTTGAAGAATCAGCGATTTCAGAGGATGCCATGAATGGTCGCTCGCTTTCTTCGGGTGCTGTGAAGGACGCATCCCAACTGGTTGAACAATTTTTTTGGGAGCGGGCAATTCAGGAAAGGCTGTTAAAAAATCACCAATCCACAAGAGCACCCGCCCGTTACCGTAAGCAGGTGGAAAAATATTTTCGTCGTATTGCCGAGGGGAAATAACGATGGATGTGATGGGATTTGATTGGCCTTTTTCGCCCTTGTGGTTGTGGGGTTCAGTTGTGCTTATTGGTGGAGCGATCCTTTGGCATGGTCGTTTTCTTTTTGTTGCAACCACTCGCCGGAATGCATGGCAATTTTTAGGCTTACGAATGGTTTTTGCTTTGCTTTTACTTTTTCTCATTGCCCGCCCTTTTACAGAAACCTCTGAGCCTGATTTATCCTCAATCCGTTTTGTTTCTTTAGTCGATCTATCGGGTAGTATGAATGAGCGTGATGACGCTGAGTCGGATCGCAGACTCGCTCAGGTTCGACCTCATTTGGACCTGGGAGTTGAAAATTCTTGGATCAATCAAATGCGAAATTCTTATGGCTTGGTACAAAGGCTTGGTTTTTCGGGTGATGATGTATTTTCACTTCGTCGAAATTCATGGACTCTGCCAGAAGAAGGAAGTTCGTCTGCAATAGGTAGTGCATTGCAATATATCTTAGAGAGTGAGCATCCCTTGCCTTTGGCTGGTGTTACCCTTTTTTCAGACGGGCGAAATAATCATAGAGAGTCTCCGCTAGAGATTGCCTCTCTTTTTCTTGAGGCCGGAATTCCAGTTAATGTTATCGGGGTTGGAGAAGACAGAGAACAAGGGAATTTATCAGTTCGATTTGTCAATGTTCCCACTCAAATAAAAGCCAAAGAAGAGCTCGTGCTGGTTGGCGAGATTACCAATAGCTTTACTTCTTCCAAATCCAGTGTGGTTCGTTTACTTGAGGAGGAAAATTTTTTGGAGGAGGTTGCTTTCACCCTTTCTCCTGGAGAATCAAGAATGGTCAAATTCTCCCCATTATTTCCTGAGCAAGCAGGTCGTATAAATTACAGACTTTTGCTTGATGCATCTGAGGGGGATAATAATCCTACCGATGATAGTGCCAACCAAGTTGTGATGATCCAAGAACCTGATCTTTTTTCTACCCTTTATATATCTAATCAGGTTCAACCATTGTATCCCTTTATAAAACGTTCTTTGAGTGGGGAGAGGTTCCAATTAAGTGCTTTGATTCGTCTTGGAAAAGAAACTTTTCATGCACGCGGTGAGACTCTTTCATCCCAAAACTACCCAACTGATCCTGAGTTTTGGATGGAATATGATGCCATAATTCTGGACTTGAGCTGCCTGAATGAGCTGAATGCAAGTCTCGTTTCTTCTCTCAAGCAATATGTTGAGAAAAGGGGAGGGGGCTTACTTACTTTTGGCTCCCCTGTTGGGGTAAGGGATAAACTGGGAGGCGTGTTTCCAGCGGTTGAATTTGAGGAACTTCGTACCAAGCAGTCCCTTTCTTTGGATGTTTTACCTGACCCTGTGTTTACAAATGCCAAAAATGTAAACAAGTGGAAAACTTTTCTTCCTGCCAATATGCCAGTCTTTTTAGTTTCCGAAAAAAATCCAGCCGCCCTTAGCGTGGCTGGTCTCAAATCCAACTTCAATCGTTCTGCCTTGGTTCTTCAGGCTTATGGATCGGGAAAAAGTGCTTACTGGGGTTCCTCCCATGATTGGAAGAGGGCTTTGATCAATGAGGATAGAGCCAAAGAATTTTCAATTTTCTGGCAGGGGCTTGTGGAATGGTTGGGCTCCGGTGAAGTAGAACGGGTGCGACTACCCTTACAGGATCAACCGATTGCTCGGGGTGAAAAAGCATCCCTTGCCCTCGATGTGCTAGGTGCCGATTTTGAACCATCCCTGGATGCTATGGTGGAGGCCAATATATCAGGACCCGATGATTTCTCCCAACGGTTGCAACTTTATCCCAGGAGTGGCCGTGCAGGTTCTTACTACGGTGAATTTCTTCCGCCTGCGGCTGGTTCCTACAGGGTTTCCTACCGAATTTACTTCCCTAGTGGTGAAGATCTTGAGGATAATACTTATATGAGAGTCGAAAAGCATGGCATGGAAGCAAAGGATACCAGATATGCAGAGCGAGATTTACGAATGTTAGCCAACCTGACAGGAGGAAAGTTTACCCATGTTTCTGATCTGAGAAGTGATTGGAGACCCAAGGTTTCACAGACTGTTCCTACGATGGAAAGAAGGAACGATCTAGCGAATTCTTGGATTATTCTTATCATACTTTTATTCACAGGAGGTTTGGAGTGGATTTGGCGTAGAAAGGAAGGCTTGCGATGAAGATGAATTACATTTTCGTGTTTTTGTTTTTACCCTTACTGATGACCGCAAAGGACTTTGTTTTTGAGCAATCAGATTTAATAAAGGAAAACAATCAGATCATCAAACGGGCAAAACCTATTCGGGTAAGCATAGACAAAACTTTGGAAATGGCTTCGCAGAAATTACATTCTTCCTTAGAGAGCGATCGGGTAGGCGCTGCTAAACTCCTTGGGAAATATACCGTTCGTGATTCCAGTTTACTTCTTGTGGGGGCATTGGAGGATTCCAGTAATTTGGTTCGCCGGGCAGCTCTGGTCTCCTTGGTCGAACACTACAATAATGGACAAATCATTTATGAACCCGCTTTAGTTGAAAAGATTTTTTCTCGAATCGGAGATACAGATGTGGAGGTGAGGCGTGAAGTATCGGCACTCATTCCTCGGCTTGTTCCTGGTCTTTTACAATCTGGTATGGAAAAATTTCAAATTAATGGAAGGGTGGTTTACCGTTCTAGGCCCGGGAAACTTCGTCCCGATCTTGAAGAGTTAACCCAATCTGCTTTTCTTGATTCTGATTCTGTGGTTCGACAAAATCTATTAAAAAACCATTTTTCATTACGGGTCCAAATTCTGCCTTCCACCATGGTTACACTTCTTGAGGATGATGACCCAAGAGTACTCCTTGTCGCACTGGACCAGATTCGTATCTATGCAAGAATGTCTGGAGTTTTTGAACAGGTTAAGAAGTTAGCCTCTCACCCGGATCTTGGGGTGCGGGCAAAAGTCTCCCAAACTGCCCGCAATCTTAGCCGTGCCTACCCAGGTTACCGTGAAATACTGCGTGTTTTGATGCAGGATAGGGATCAAGGAATTGCGGCTCAGTCGGCTGTTGAGCTTGCTCGACTGGGAGAATTTCTCAGTGAGCAGAATATTAAGATGGTTGCAGACTATTTGCTCTCCGCCCAGGGACTGGATGATATTGCCGAGAAAGTTTTTAATGGTTTATCCGCATTGGGGTCTGATTCAATTGGAGTGTACCGAGCACTTACCAACCATCCAAGTGGCCGTTTCAGATCGGTGGCCTGGCAGCGTTACCTCATTCAGGATAAAGGGTGGCAGGATTCGAAAAAATGGATTGGCGGCTTGAAAGACCGGGATCCGGAAGTCAGGCAAATGATACTTGGAACCATTCGTGGTAGAGTGGAACATATTGCTGAAAGTGAATTAAGTGTGTTGATTGAAAGTTCTTTCGAAGATGTTCGTGTCTTTGCAGCCGAATGTCTTTTAATTGTAAACTTATCAGTGGTGGAAGATAGATATCTGGATCTCTTGATTGATGAAAATGGACTCGTTAGAACCACAACTCTCCGGGCTATGGCGAACAGAAGAGTTGCTGGTTGGATGAAGGTACATATTCGTTCTCTATTGGATTCTAACTATGCTATCCAACGAGCTGCAATGGATGGTCTGCTGAGCGAGTCTAAGGTTGGAGCTCCTGCTCTGATCGATTTTGTGCGAGCCCATCCTGCTGAGGCGATCAGCTCATTGGCACGACAGGAACTAGAGAGGTTGGGCTATCATCCGTGATGAGATTATTTTCAATTTTACTCCTATTTTCGGGTTCATTGTATGGAAGTTCTGACCTAGTTGGATCATCGAATTCACCTGAACTTTCGAGTATTCGAATTATGCAACTCCGCAGAGATGGTGGTAGCCGAATTCGTTACCCGGACGCTCTCCCAAGTTTACTGGAACTTATGAACAAACAGGCACGGGTTGGTTTCGACCCGGATCCCCTGATGATTGAATCTCTTACGGATGAAAGGTTGTTTGAGCATCCCATTCTCTACCTGAATTGCGATGAATTACCTAAATTTGAGTTTTCTGAAGAGGAAAATGAAGCCCTGCGTCGCTACCTTACGCTGGGCGGTTTTCTTTACCTAGATGCAGGCATTAAGGCATCCTTTCTCGGTACAGATATGGGCCACAGTTATGCAGCATGGGAGGAAAGAGTCGAGGTGCGCGATTGGTTTACCCAACTATTTCCAGATAAGCTATTTGCTCCACTTCCCCGTAATCACGAAATTTTTCGCACATTCTATCAGGGGCTGCCTGATAATGAATACTTGCAGTTGGAAAAAGAACAAAAGCGCCTGCCTGATACTGTTCTTACATTTGTTGAGCAGGAAAAATGGCCCCAAGCAACCTATTCATTTGTGGGGATGAAAGTTAATGGAAGGCTTGCCTGTGTCGCATCTCCTATTTGTGCCATGGGTTGGGGGATGGATGAATTTGGCTCATGGATTCCTCCGATTTCCTTTCGTATTCGGGAATCTGCAGAAGATTTCGACGAAACTCTCAAATTAGCCTCTTTTGAGGGGAAAACTTATGAGGTGACGAGAGAGGACGGTCTGAAGGATGTCATTTACACGATTCCTGGCAAAAGGCCTTTATGGGTTCGTGAACCCACTGGTCGATGGAGGATTTTCAAATACTATTCAGGTGAAGAAATTAGTGACTATGCGCATTCATTTTATGCAAGATTGGGCATGAATGTTTTTCTTTATGCCTTGCTAAACTAGGTCTACTTAAGCTTTTCTCCCAATTATATGAAGGAAGAAGATATATTTCCCACACCACCAGATGCCCCCGAACCCACTCTTGTGGAACGACTAACAGGTTCTGCTTATTTTTGGTGGATGCTTGCCTTTGCCCTTATGGGGATTGCTGTAATTTTTATCTCATCGCAATGCTCCACCGATGCCATGAATTTGCCGAAATCAAATTTGCAAAATTTGGACAGCTTACCTTTTGTTGATCAGGATAAAGAATTACAGCAAAGAGCCGATGGACTCTGGTACAAAATAGGAGAAGCAACTCCCTATGAGGGAGTCGCCATCACTTTTTATCCCAGTGGGAGTAAAAAAACACGTACTCAAATTAAAGAAGGACTCGCAATCGGGCTGATCGAAGAGTGGGATGCAAACGGTTCCACCGTTGGTCCAAGGTTTAAAGGGGAATTTAATCGATAATACTCTCTTTGACTAAGTTTCAGGGTTTCTAGTTTTATCTAATCTTTTCTCTGCGGATTTAGGGATTTCACCAAGCCGAGCATGGACGATGGATGCGGCTAAAAGAAGTGGTGCCACTAAATTGATAACTGGAAATGTCCAAATCAAAGTAGCCAAAGTGCCATGGGCGAGGTAACCCTTTTTTTGTATTCTCTGTTCACGAGGTATTCGAAGTTCAATCATTTGCCCATACTCCCGTCCAAGTAAATAGCCTCCTAGGAGAAACTGAAGGATCAATCCAACGGGAGGTATGAAGTAACCAACCAATAAAAGAGGTGAGGCAAGGAGATAGGTAACAAAACTTAAAATGATAAAACGTATGGATGAAATACTTGATTCAATAATTCCTGGGGGTTTAATCCATGCTGATTCCGGATAATAATATTCACGAACCGCATCAAGGGCATCATCGAGAAAGAGTCCTAAAAAAGCTGCATAAACAGTGGCCAGAAAGAAATATCCAAGCACTCCAATAAAAAAAGTACCTAAAATAACCGCGATTCCCTCGATCCATCCGTCGGCCCAGCTCATCCATCCGGTGATTTGCTGAGAAAAGGAATCGGCCATTTTGAACAAAAATGTACCGCCTATTAAAAGGGTGATAAAAATGGTGGCCAAACTTAGTAAGGTTGCCCACAAAACTGGTTTCCAGAGTCTAGGGTCGTTTAATTGAGATAAAGCTCTTAAATAATTCTGGGATAATTTTATCATAAATATCGGTCATTTCTTAATTCTTGGCTTCCTTCTGTTTGGCAAGGTTTTTAAGCGTAAAATTATTTTCAAGTGGACAAGAGCAAGGTTGCTTCTAATAAATTGTTAAGTGGAAATGGATATAGGGAATAATGGCTGACCACAAATATACAGCGGACAGCATTAAGTCGCTCGATTGGAAAGAGCACATTCGGTTGCGTCCAGGTATGTACATTGGAAAGCTCGGAGATGGTTCCTCTGAGGATGATGGGATCTATGTTTTACTCAAAGAAGTTTTAGATAACTGTATCGATGAATTTGTTATGGGTTTTGGCAAGCAGATCGAAGTTGAATCCGACGGGCAGGTAGTTACTGTACGCGACTTTGGCCGAGGTATTCCACTGGAAAAGCTTCTTGATTGTTCCAGTAAAATAAACACGGGGGCCAAGTACGATTCGGAAGCGTTTAAGAAATCGGTCGGTTTAAATGGGGTTGGGATTAAAGCCGTGAATGCACTCTCCACGAAATTTGATATTCAGGCGTTTCGTGAAGGGGAAACCAGAAGAATTGAATTTGCCTGTGGTGATGTTCAGTCCATCGACAAAAAGAACAAATCCACTAAGGAGGAAAACGGGACGGTGATCACTTATGTCCCTGATGATTCCATGTTCAAAAAGTACCGCTACCGCAATGAATATGTGGAGCGAATGTTGCGGTACTATACCTATCTAAACCGAGGGTTGGTCATTCGTTATAATGGAAAACGGTTCAGATCCAAGGATGGGCTCAAAGATTTGCTCGAGGAAAACATTTCAGAAACTCCTCTTTATCCTCTCATTCATATTGAGGGGGATGATATTGAAGTGGCTTTTACCCACTTGGATCAGTACGGGGAAGATTACTTTTCTTTCGTTAATGGTCAGCACACAACTCAGGGGGGTACGCATCAGGCTGCTTTCCGAGAAGCTGTGGTAAAAACAATCCGTGATTTTTGTAAGAAAAATTTTGAAGCGGGAGATATTCGTGGAGGCATTGTTGCGGCGATCAGTATTAAAGTACAGGAACCTGTCTTTGAATCTCAAACCAAGACAAAGCTCGGTTCGCTCACCGTTTCTCCTGATGGGGAAACGATTCGTACATTTGTCGGTAACTTTCTAAAAGAAAAGTTGGATAACTACCTGCACAAGCATCCTCAAACCGCGGATGCTTTGCAGGATAAGATTCAGCGAAGCGAACGGGAGCGTAAGGAGTTGAAGGGTATTCAAAAAATTGCCCGGGAGCGTGCCAAAAAGAGTAAAGTTCACAATCGTAAATTGCGCGACTGCCGGATTCACCTGAATACCAAAAATAAAGAAAAGTTTAAGAGCACACTGTTCATTACCGAAGGTGATTCAGCCAGTGGTTCAATTACCAAAGCTAGAGATGTTCAGTTTCAAGGAGTTTTTAGCTTAAAAGGAAAACCACTTAACACTTTTGGTTTAACCCGTAAGGTCGTATACGAGAATGAAGAGTTTAATCTTATCCAGGCCGCATTAGGAATCGAGGAAGACTTGGAGGACTTACGTTACAACCAGGTTGTCATTGCTACGGATGCTGATGTCGATGGTATGCATATCCGCTTGTTATTAATTACTTTTTTCCTGCAGTTCTTTCCCGAGCTCATTCGCCAGGGTCATTTATTTGTCTTACAAACTCCGCTTTTTCGCGTGCGCAATAAAAAGTCCACTCTGTACTGCTATGATGATACCGAGAAGGATGCCGCCATTAAGACCTTGGGGCGCAATCCTGAAATTACCCGTTTTAAGGGTCTTGGGGAAATTTCACCAGATGAATTCAAGCATTTTATAGGGGATGATATACGGTTGGACCCTGTGAAGATCGATGCCAACGAATCCCTCAAAGAGATGCTTAAGTTTTTCATGGGCAAAAACACTCCAATCAGACAGGAGTACATCATTCGTAACTTACGTTTTGAACATGATCTAGTAGAGGAGGAAGAGGAAGAATCTCCCGAATCCTCTTCAAATGGAAAAGAGAAAAAGATCCAAGAGCCTGTTACAGAAGGTGCAGTTGCCTGATTTTGTATGAGATGAGTGCCTCTGATATTAATTCCAATGAAGATTCTCACGAGAACAGTCCTGAGGATCTCGAGGATGTTGTAGGGAAACCAACTGAGGAGAAGAAAGCGACCCGAAGGTTCGATCCTGAAGCCCTGGCTTTGGAGGGGCCGAAACGCGGAGAAGACGACGCGATCTATGTTGATGACATGTATGGTGACTGGTTTCTCGATTATGCCTCGTATGTTATACTAGAAAGAGCGGTGCCTCATGCCGATGACGGATTAAAGCCTGTGCAAAGACGTATCCTTCACTCAATGAAGGAACTGGAAGACGGGCGGTACAATAAGGTAGCCAATGTGATCGGGAATACCATGAAGTATCATCCACACGGGGATGCCTCGATCGGAGATGCCATTATTCAGATTGGGCAAAAAGATTTGTTGATTGATACTCAAGGAAATTGGGGAAATGTTCTTACCGGAGACTCGGCGGCGGCTCCACGGTACATTGAGGCACGCTTAACCCCTTTTGCCTTGGAAGTTATTTTTAGCCCAAAAGTCACCACCTGGGTATCCTCATATGATGGGCGGAATAAAGAACCAATCACCTTTCCCACAAAATTCCCCTTATTATTGGCCCAGGGTGCGGAAGGAATTGCGGTTGGTCTATCCACTAAGATACTTCCTCATAATTTCTTAGAGATCATCGACGCGATGATTGATGCACTCCGCAAAAATCCTGTGGACTTGCTTCCAGATTTTCCTCAGGGGGGCATTGCAGACTGCACCTCTTACAATGGTGGCTCAAGAGGAGGAAGGATTCGCGTTCGAGCAAAGATTGAAATCGTAAAAAAGCATCTGCTTAAGGTGGTTGAAATTCCATTTGGAACCACCACTACAAGTCTGATCGACTCTGTTTTGGCAGCGAACGATAAGGGGAAAATCAAGATATCTAAAATTGAGGATAATACGGCTGAGTTTGTCGAAATTATGGTGCATTTACCTTCCACAGTCTCAGCTGAGGAAGCTTTGCCAGCTTTATTTGCTTTTACCGATTGTGAAGTAAGTCTTGCTCCGAATGCCTGTGTGATTAAAGACAATCACCCTCAATTTCTATCAGTAAATGATTTAATCAAATCTTCTGCAGACCAGACCCGCGAATTGCTTCGTCAGGAATTAGAAATTCGCCTCGGAGAATTACAGGAAAAATGGCATTTCGCATCACTTGAAAAGATCTTTATCGAAAAAAGAATTTATCGGGATATTGAGAAGGAGGAAACCTGGGAGGGAGTTATCTCTGCTGTGGATACTGGTCTTAAGCCATATGTTAAGATATTCCATCGAGCCATCACTCAGGAGGATATTCTTCGTTTGTTGGAAATTAGAATCAAAAGGATTTCCAAGTATGATTCTTTTCGCGCAGATGAACTGATCAAAGGGTTCGAAGACGACATTACTGAAGTGGAAGGACATCTGTCCCAACTTACCCGTTATGCTGTCCGTTACCTGAAGGAGTTAAAAAAGAATTATGGCAAGGGTAGGGAAAGAAAGACAGAGATTTGCAGAGAAGATGATGGCACTCTTGCTCCATTTGACCGGATCAATGCGGCCCAGGTAGTCGTTGCCAATGAGACTCTTTATCTTAATCGAAAGGATGGATTTGCGGGCTTTGGGCTGAAAAAAGACGAAGCCATCGAGAAATGTTCTAACATGGATGATATCATAATTTTCGGAAAAGATGGTGTGATGAAAGTTATGAAAATCGCGGAAAAAATGTTTGTTGGTAAATCGCCGTTGCGAGTAAATGTATTCCGTAGAGAAGAAGAAAAAGTGTACAATATGGTATACCGTGACGGGAAAAGTGGTCGTCTATATGCCAAAAAATTTAAGGTGGGAGGGGTGACCAGGGAGAAAGAATATCCCTTATTCAAGCCACACTCCAAATCTCGTATCTTTTTCTTTTCTATCCATGACAACGAAAAGAAAAACAGTCGTATTTTAGTTCATCTGGATCCGGAACTTAAAAGGGTGAGGGAAATGGTGATAGAGTTTGATTTTGCTTGGCTAGATTTACAGGGCCGAGGGGCCAAAGGAAGTACTTTGACATCTCACAAGGTCGACCGTGTGGTCAATGCTCCTAGAGAAAATGGGGAGGAGGATGGAGCCAAAGAAAAAAACAAGTCGATTGAAAGCACAGCTCAACCTGTCAAGGAAAAGCCTAAAGCCTCTCTGATAGAAAAGGAAAAGCCTAACACTAAGCCTTCTACTGATAAAAAAGATGGGGTTCCTTCCGAAGATAATGATCCTAAGAGTCAGGCGACTTTCGAATTTTAACCCTTGTTTGTTTTCGGGGAGAAGGATTAAATTCTTTATCCCCCTAATTGATTCATGTTTAAGCCAGTGCCGCCAGAGGAAATCAACCGTAAGTTTCTTCATGTCTTGGTGATCGTATTTCCATTAGGGGTTTTCTACGTTCCTCAACTCTTGAATACGAGCAGGTTTAATATTTTTGTTCTTAGTTTCTTAATTTGTCTACTTTCCTTATTCATTGATCTTTTGCGTTTTCGAAATGTTGCCTTTGGCAAGTGGTTTTATTCGCGATTTGGTGGGTTGATGAGAGTCCATGAAAATTCTCATTTAACAGGTGCGACTTATATCTTTGGTGGTATTTCACTCTGTGCATGCCTAAGCATCGTAAGCGAAGTCTTCGCCGTGAGTGCTTGTCTTGCTTTGATTCTTTTTATTTTGGGTGATGCGGCAGCAGCAATTGGTGGGAAAGCATTTGGTCGTTTCCGTATTGGCAAAAAAACTTTGGAAGGTGCCATCGCATGCTTCGTTTTATGCCTAATTTTGGCCTACTGGTTCATTCCATTTCTCCCTGGGTTTTCTGAAAAGTGGGGTGGGGCAATTTTACTATGGCAAGCCATTGTAATTGCAGGCTCGGTTTCCATTTTGGAGTTATTTCCTATTCGGGTCGGTAAAATAGATTTAAATGATAATCTATATGTTCCCGTGATTGTTTCTTATTTGTGCACCCTTATCCGATAGATCCCCTAAATTAATTAAAGACATCTACCCAGAAAGTCTCCCAGCTCAATGGTACCCTCATCTTCAGAACATGAAATTATAGAGAGTTGGTTATTCTTGATCGAAAAAATTGCTCTTTGCTGAAATTCGTTAGCCCAAGCAAGACTTTGCTTAAGGTTGGCATCTGTTAAAAAACTAGGCTCTTGATGTGATAAATCTTCCGAAGTCCCGGTTATCTCAAGACAGATTTTTTTTTGGAGAATAATTTTTTGTTTTAGCATCTGATTTCTCATCTTGTTTTCTGCTTCTGGAAGTTTTTGGTCCATAGGGTTATATGCCGTGATTACAAAGCATTCTTTAGGCAGTTTCCTGATTTTTCGGATACCAATAAAACGGGTTTCAATGTAGGCAGGGTTCATGTTTTCTGAATTAAAGGCCAAAGAGAATCATTACCCTGTGAATAAATTCTTTTTGCCCAATCTCAGGGCAGGAATTTTTCCACGCAGCCATATAATTCTCGAATGAAATATTTTCAGTATCATGATGTTCATGGTTCAGCCAGCAAATGGCAGAGAGTGCCGTTTGGGGTGATTTCTCAATCAATGCTTCTAATTGAACAGCGATCCAAATATTTTGCTTACGCAAGTATGGATTTCGCTTGAGTGCATTCCTGTTTTCTTTCCACCAAGATGGCAGCTGGAAATTATCTGGGTAAAAGGAATTTAGGATTCTGTTCTTTTTGTAGGTTAAAAATTCCGATGCGTATGCTACTTGCCGAGGTCTTGAGCCTTGGGTTGCCCACAGTTCACTAAGTTTTTCAAGTGCGTAGAGCGACAACGCTTCACAAAGGCTCTCTTCAAACCACTGATTCGCCTCATTACCCTGTTTTGTCCTACAGATGATATGTCCGATTTCATGAGCAAATTGAAAAGCATATTGGCACCAGTGCCGGTCTTTAGTGTTAAGGTGTACAACGGTATCACCACTTTTACTGGGTTGATATAATGTAGTAGGGTCTCCCTGTGTACGGCCTACCTGAATAGTCAGACTATCGAATGAATGGTCGTTGGGATGTAATAGGTTCGTAACATCTTCGAGTAAACTGATGACCTCACTTGGCTGGGCCTCCCCCCAATCATCAGTGGCAAGAACGATACTTGTCCCATATCCAATGCCCTTAAAAAGAAAAAATAAAAATAGAATGCAAGAAAATCTCAAACAACCCTCTGAAAGTGATTGAGATGGGTTCAATTCTTTATTCCTGCGAATCTAATACCTCTTCAGCTTCAGAGGTAGTATCTAGCCCGACATAAGAGGATGTGGAATAATCGTAGAAAATTGGAATCTGATTTTTTGAGGTGGTGTAGTAAAGCCAATCTTGGTGGTCGTTTTTGTAAAGATACGGCCATACATCTTCTTTGGTCCATAGCCAGCCATGCGTATCGTTCCATAGCCAAACACCTTCCTTGTTATCTGTAGAAGTATAAAGCCAACCCATTTGGGAATGATATAGCCAACCCTGTTCATAATAGATAAACAAACCAAACCATGAGGATTGCATCCATCCACCTGGCATAGAGACTGTTTCCCCCCACCAAATCGGCGCGGTTTCAGGTATCCTGAGTTTTTTAACCGGTCCCATTCCATAACCCGCAGGATTTTTAGCCCATGAGCGAAAATAGAGAGTAGGAGTAAAAGGGCTTTCGTTGAATCGTAATTCAAACCCATCTGGATTACCCTGCCCGCGTATCCAATAAGACTTTTCACTGTTAGTGGATAAACTAGAAGATAAAATAAAGCCAAAGTCTTCAATTTTTCCAGCTCCATCAAAATTCACACTTCCAGTCAGGATGAAGGTTCCATTTTCATCAAGCACACCTTCATTGGTTTCTAGTATTGCTTTGTGAATTGTGGAGTAGAAGCTGTCTGGATTGGTGCCAGATTCGATTTCCAATTCATTGGAGAACCCATCTCCGTCACGATCTTCGTCGAATGCATCCTCTATCCCATCTCGGTCAATGTCTTCAATGATATTGGTGATGGAAAGTGTAAAACTTTCTTCAAAGGATAGACCATCTTGATCGGAAACTCGTACAAGTAGATTACTTCTAAGAGGGTCTTTTTCATAATCCAGCGAGTGTAACGCAAACAGAGAACCATTGGTATCCAAGTAAAAAAATGGCTCAATTTCATGAGTGGAGTTTGTCTCATTTTGATTTGAGGCATTGAAGTCTGTTTCCCTTTCTCCCTCATCAGAGGGTTTGGGTGAGCTTTTCAGATCAACCGATTGATTGTTTTCGAAAGAATTATTATCATCTTCGTAGTAGGAATGCTGGGAAATAAGGGAATAGGTAAGAGTATCATTTTCATCTGGATCAAAACCTTGAACCTTAGCAACGACAGAGCCCGGAGCGTTGTTCTCCGGAATGGACAATGTTGTAATCACAAGTTGATTGGGTGGCCGATTTTCATAAACATCAAGCAACTGAAGGGTGAAAATACGATCAAGAGTTGCATTATGCTCATCCGTTACCCTTACCCTGATAGAATATTCATGGGGGTCTTTTTCATAATCAAATAAAGAGTTAGTGAATAGACTTCCGTTTTGTTCCATCTGGAAAAGAGAATTGCTTAAAGAATCATTTCCATCCACTAACGAGAAGGATAGCTTGCGGTCGGACTCTGCATCATAAGCAATAAAATTGGATAGCCATGTTCCTATCTCCAAATTCTCTAGGAAGGTAAGACTATTGGATGCATTCACTTCACTGGGTGCTTGGTTAAGTACATGAACTGCACGGGTTTTAGAGACTCCTTTGTTCCCGCTTGTATCAGTATAGTGGTAGGACAAATCATATACACCTGGACTTAAAAGATCCAAGTAGCCAATTCTTTCAGCTGTACCATTACCATCTACCGCATCTGTCCATTTAGCACCAGGGTCTGTATATTGAGCTCCTGATACCAGGGTAATATTCTCATCCCCGATCAGGGTGATCATCGGTGGGGTGGTGTCCTCGACCTGGATCGTCCGGGTGACTGGAACCGCAGGGTTACCACTGCTGTCGGTATAATTGTAGGTAATCAGATAGATTCCAGGAACCTGTGAATTGACCGTACCATTGGCATCAGCGGTGCCATTGCCATCCACGGAATCACTCCATCTGGCCCCTGCATCGACATATTCGGGTCCTGCCTCATGGGTAACATTGGTGTCGCCCAGTAAAGTGATGACCGGTGCATCCTGATCGACCACCTGGATGGTACGAACGACCGGTTCGGCTTCATTGCCTGCGGTATCGGTTGTAGAGTAAGTGATTTGATAAATACCTGGCGTGTCTGAATC
>Ga0181564_10000907_pt1 | contig 26385 bp, 19 predicted proteins | sample 011ome_24_FD_134512 | JGI IMG/M metagenome (GOLD analysis project Ga0181564, IMG submission 134512) | Coastal salt marsh microbial communities from the Groves Creek Marsh, Skidaway Island, Georgia - 011513CT metaG (megahit assembly) | ecosystem: Environmental > Aquatic > Marine > Intertidal... | reverse complement strand
GCGTATACGTCGTCCCAGTGTGAAACGACGGCCTCCGGTACCTGTCCTAGCACGTTGCCGTACATCGGTTTGCCCTGCTCCGGGCGCGGGCGTTGCAATATTGCCTGTCAATGTGTGTGCGACGCGGCGCCGTCGGTCATCGAGATTGACGCAACGGCGTTGGACAGAAATCAAATCACGTTATCGCCCTACCGTGGCGACGGCTGTGAATACACTTGCCCTGGATATGACGGACATAACATCAGTACAGTTTGCAACAATCGCGGAGAATGCCAGCGCGATGGCCGCTGCATGTGCCGGCCGGGATTCAGAGGTGACGCTTGCCAATTTGTATGTCCCAAAGGTGTAATGGGCCTGGACTGCTCTGGTAACGGCGCGTGCGGAGAGATTTCCTACGAAGGTTCTACGTACACGACCACCCAAGACGAGTACACTGATAATATTGTGAGGACCAATGCCAAGTCGTTTTCACGCGCGATGCATGCGTATTACGACAGCTGTCTCGATGAGAATTTCTTACCCGTCGCTGGCCATTTTGAGAATATCGCCTTTGAGAGCCTCGTTGACTCGAGTGACGTTTTCAGCGAAGCTACGGCCGCGTGCAACGACATAAACCGGCTACTTCCATACGAGAATTATGTCGACGGACAGTGCATAGGTCTCGCGGTGAACAACAGTCGTTATGTCCCCATGTTGCTCAAGTCTGTGCAGACAGAGTCGGCGACCTTCGATACAATAGACACCTTTACATGTCGCGTCGAGGACTGTTCCATTCAGAGAGGTGCCGATTTTTCATTCGTGGGTGCCGAGCACTGGCTATCCGGTACAAAATTTGGCTTTGAGCTGAATTATGTTCATGGTTTTGTGAATGGCAGTTTGGACTATATTGTTAACGGCGTTCATGTCAGCTTCGACGTGACCTGGACTCCGACCAGCTGGTCATTGCAGATTGCAGATTTCCATTTCGTGAAACCTGGGGAATGGTCACGGGTGGAGCTGGAAATATATCATGGGGCGCTGGACGTGAGACTGTTTCCAGTGGTGCAACCGCACTATGCGAATACGACAAATATATTTTGGGCACCCGACTTTATGAAAAATTATCTCAAAATGCCGACCGCGCCAGGGTCTTACTACTATTCGCCAGTGTCAGACGACACTGGCGCGGCCATGAAATTGAAATACCACCGCAACGCCACGCATCAATGCGACCTGGATGACAAATGTTCCGGCATTTTACGATGGAACTCGATGCGCCAGGGTAGCTATTTCCAGCTATTGACGCACGATTTGGCCCACTTTAAGGAGAGTCGCACGCCGATTGACACAGATTTCACGGCGGCGTACTCTGATGAATACGGCCCGGGCACGACCTATGCCAAAATGTCCAAACTATACACGGGGCGAAAAGACACGTCAACGCCGTGTGCCCCCGTCGAAGCTGGCCAAACGGCATATCCAGCGGTCGACTATACTGAAATATACAACACGCCACTGAGTTCTGTAAATCTAGAGGCCGTGCAAGACCCGGTCTTGTTTCGCGAAACGGGCAATGCTGTCATTCCCATCGGCGATGGCATTTGGACCAATTGTTGGACGAAATATAATGCCAACGCCGACTTTGAGCCCAAGATGGTGGAGGGAGACCCAGCGTGCTGCAAAGACAACAGCTGCGTGTGCACGAAAGAGGGCGGGTGCGGTGGCATCGACGCAAACCCAGATATATTGTGCAATAAATTGGGTTGCTACCACAGGGCCCTCCAAAGTCACGCGTACGGATTTGCATGGAGCGAAGACACGGACATTTGTCTCGTGTATACGAATATCACATCGCCAAATAATATACAACTTAATAAATGGACAGATGACGCGGGACGTAACGACCACAATCCGTGCGGCAAAGAAACAACGTGGTTACATTTGAACGAATGAACGAAACACATAAGAAACGCACAAGATTTTTAAAATGTATTTACCGTATAAAAGGTTTACCTATAACACAAATGTTGATTTTATATGCATTGCTTGTGGGATTTGCATCGGCGATAATATGCCCGCCGGGGAATTTCGTACAAAACAATACATGTAGCCCATGTATTGGGAATAATTACTCCACGACAATCAATGCCATAGCCTGCACGCCTTGTCCGAACGGAGTAGTCACCTCCGACAAAGCGTCTTGTGTCCCGTGTTCGCCAGGGACATATTTTGACGGCACCGACTGTCAAGAGTGTCAGACAAATTATTACCAACCGTTTCAAGGCAGCACGGGGTGCATTGCCTGTAATTACTCAACGTATACACCGCTACCAGGCGCAACGGAGTGCACTCCGTGTCAAAATACACCACCATGCTGCGCTGGATATGTTGAAAATGGTGGCACCTGCGAAATGTGCCACGCGGGGTTCCATGTCGTGAACGGCGCTTGCAGCGAGTGTCCTACCGGGCGCGTGTCTGAAAATGCACAAGTGGTTCCTGTACCGAGTGTCCGTCGGGAGAAATCGCCGTGGCAAATCTTTGCATCGGTTGTCTGCCCGGAACTTATTTAAACGTAGACGTATGTTCAAATTGTACTGTGGGAAAGTACCAGGACGAAACTGCATCGTCAGAGTGCAAACAGTGCCCGCCGGGTCAGTATCAAGACAGCCATCGAGGCGACCGCTGTATATTTTGTCCACCGGGTTACTACGAAAACGAATTGGGTAGCACCACCTGCAAGGCCTGTGGTACTGGCCTGTATAGTAATTTTAACGCTACACAATGCACTCACACTTGCCCACTGCCCAGTACAAAAGGAAACACGCCGGCATGCGTGTTGTGCGAAAATGGAACGTATTACAGCCAAACACAGAGCCATTGTGTAGATTGTCCCATTGGAAAGTTTGGCGTAGCACATCTCATGTTTAGTCGATTTGCGTGCATCGACTGCCCAATCGGATTTGCACAGTCGAATACGGGCCAAGACGAATGCCAACCGTGCGACAACACGTCAGTGGCGCTTTCCAAAGGACTGTCACAGTGCTCGGTATGTCCGGCAGGATACGAAAAGGGCGGCGAGACTTGCCTACCATGCTCTTCGGCAATGTATTCGGACGAAGGCATCTGTATAGATTGTCCAGCGGGTTATGTGCAGCCATCCGCGAATGCGTCGGACTGTCAACAGTGCACAAATGGGACGGTAGCACTCTCACGAGGTTTGTCAGAGTGTCAAATGTGTCCAGCTGGTACCACTCGCACTGATAGTAGTACCTGCGCGTTATGTCCGATTGGCAAGTATGAGCAGTTGGGCACGTGTAAAACGTGTTCAAATGGTACAGTGCCCAATCTATGGAACATGTCTGGAAGCACGGCCTGCGTCGTGCCAAGCGCGTCCACTTGTTCACGACGTTATATTTTTAATGCCAGCAGTAACGCCTGTCAATTATGTCCAGACTACAAATTTTCGGACAATAACGTATGCACATATTGTCCCGAGGGCTACGAATTGAACCAGTCGTGCGGGCAATGTAACCCTGGGAAATACCGCACCGCACAGAGTGCCTCGCAATGCTTGGACTGCCCGGCGGGATATTACGAAGATGAATCGGGCAGTCATAATTGTAAACCGTGCGGGCTGGGCCGGTATCAAAATACGTCTCAACAGACAGACTGCATCACGTGTCCCAAGCCAAATGTGACCACCGGCGAGGGCAGCACCGCAGTGGCACAGTGCACGTCGTGTCCAGCGGGGTTGAACACCATGCAAAATTTCACATGTGGAGCCTGTACACCCGGGGAATACGTAGAAAACCGCATGTGCGTGTCGTGTCCAGCTGGCTACGGCTCGACACAATCCAACCAGGAGCAATGTAGCGAATGTCTTGCGGGAACTTACAGCGGGGGCGCCTCCGCGTGTCTGGAATGCGCTGGCAAAGATTACCAGAACGAACGCGGCCAGGCATCGTGTAAAACGTGCCACGTACAAAAAATATCATCCACGACGTGTGAAGCGTGTCCGGCGGGCAGTTTTCTTACCGGTAACGCATGTGAAGCGTGTCCGGCCGGGTACTGGTCTAGTAGCCAGCAGACGAGTTGCACGGAATGTGCGCACGGTTTGTACCAAGACCAGTCCGGCCAGACACAGTGTAAAAAATGCACCGCGGGCTCTTTTCAGGACAGGACTGGGCAAATCGGTTGCGAATTGTGCAGTCGCGGTACATTCCAGGCCAACGACGGTCAAAAAATGTGCGTCGACTGTCCCATGGGGCGTTACCAGCCTTTTTCTGGGAAGAGTACGTGCCAAGTGTGCCCGAGTGGCCGAAGTTCGACCGTCGCGGGACTAAAGTCGGCGTCGGGCTGCACAGATTGTCCCGTCGGAAAGTATTCACTCGACGGCCATTGCGTCGACTGTCACGAGAGCACATATCAAGACGAATCTGGCCAGGCGTCGTGTAAAACGTGTCCATCCAACACAACATTATCGCCGCGCGGGTCTACGTCGACGGCGTCGTGTTTTTCAAGCAAGGGACTCGTGACGTATGTTTTTGATATGAAAAGGGACTCTAAAAAAGCCCAAAACCTTACGCGTACGTGCGAAGTACGTCCAAATTTGCTGCTTTTATGTCCGGGATGTCGCTGTGCACAGACCGTACGAGATGGGTTTTGGGCGTCCCCGGTCTGCGACGAGTGTAGTCGCGGCTATGCGCGGTCCGACTGTAAAACGACGTGTCCAGGATACGACGGCTCAAACGACGACACTATTTGCTCCGGCATGGGGCAGTGTTGGTTTGGAAAGGGTGGGAACGGTCAATGTTATTGCGGAGGCCACTCTAAAATCGACAAGACTGCGGAAAATATTGTCGTAGACGTCACGATATGTTCCAAGGGTGAAGAATGCGAAGATTATCAAACGAGTGAAGAGACCCAATACAGGCCCATCTATTACGTCATGCAATATCGTCAATATAGCGTGTTCGTACTGAAGATGACCGATTTCACGCCCAGCCGTGGCCATATGTGGTTCAAGAGATATCCGCGCGCGACGACTTATTTGAATGATTGCAGCGCATGCACTGAAAAATACCAGACTTCCAACCATGCCAATACTTATACGGGCGCTTACAACAGGAGTGGCTACTTTCCATTCCCACAGAGTGCCCAATCAAACAATGGGTTTAACGGCGAGAATTGCCAGTACGAGTGTGGTCTATGTCTGCATGGCGGCACGTGCATTCACGCTCCACATCCCTACCGATACGACTATACGATTTTCGACACGTTTGAAAGGCAAACGTCGGTGTTTGTCCCGCAGACGTCTTGCGAATGTACGTCGGACGAATACGATACAGACGCGATGTGTTGTCCGCACGGATTTCAACCGTATATTTACTATGGGAGCCGCGACGCGCTACCTTACGCGCGATATTCGCGCACGCCTTACTTGACCACGTTGGAACGCGCGTCCAAACCTTACTGGGTGGATAAAGATTTGTGGATATCGGCAGACTACGGCCCGCCCGATTATTTTATTCCGGCAGATGGAAACATTTCCATTGCCTCAAACCAAGACATAACTTCGGAACCGTACATGCAAAACGGCCCCTTTGGCAAGCACGTCTTTTACGGAACGGAGCGTCAGTTATGTCGGGCATGCCCTGGTCTTTTTGGAAAGGGGGTGAAAGCGAACAATCAAAAAATAGAGACCGCCGACCAGGCAACGTCCGCCTGGTGGTTGGACGCTTCTCCCTCGCGTAAATGCAACGGACTTGGCCAATGCGATTTCTACGCCAAAGAGATGGAACCGCTCGTGGCCTTTATGGGAAACGCAGCACAATACACAAAACTTGCCAAAAGTCACATATGCGGTGAACACGCGGTGACAACCACGTCGGAACCATCGGTTGCAAAATGCATCGAAGCTCTGAAAACGCCATTTGTGGCATTCAACGAACCATACAGTGCAATATTGCACGCGGAGGACATGCTATCCGTGGACGGGCATTTGTTTACAACATCCGATAAAACCGTAGCGGTGGCCATCACAAAAGGCAATGTCGAAATTCCGATACACATCACTCAACAAGGCCCAGCCATCATTCAATATGACCAACCGTTCCAGAAAGTTGGTACTGGAAAGTGTGGAACGGTCATTTCGAGCACGCCAAGCGCAACACTCGGTTTGTCCAAAGCGGCCCTGTTCTGTGCCCAAGCCTGCATGTCCGAACATAAAATCACAGGCGTCAAGGGATTTTCTTCGCGCGCAGGAGAACCATGTACTTGTGCAACGTCCGAGTGTGCCAATAAAGACGACGGCTACGCGCGTTACGAGTGGGATACGACTATAACGAACGAATACGTGACGCTTTATCACGTTCTAAAAGCCGGCGTGCCTCTTCCAAAGCCGGATACAGAGACACGGTATACTGTCGTGCCGACGTCGGACCAGAATTGTTTCGGGTTTGACGCGTGTTCGCCCGACACTCGGATTCCAAAATACGAAACGGCCATTTATTCCAATACGAAGGGCTTTGGCGATGCCCGGTTGGAAACTGCGACGTTTGACCGTTTTGATACGTGCTTTACCTATACGCGAGATAACAAAGACCTGGCCATAGGTTCCTATATTACCATCGGTTATGAGCAGGGGCGTGACCCGTTTCTGGGCGGACCTTGTCCCAAGGGCTATTTCTGCACCAACACGTCCGGCAGCGTTGGATTTAAAGAAGCGTGTCCCGCAGGATATTATCAGCCCGAGGAAGGACAAACACGAAATGAAACGAACGTCTACTGCGCGGCCCTCACGGCTCCCAACGAGCACTGCAATCCCAATGATGCGACGGAAGACACCAACGACTATGTCGATAAAGTCTGCAGGCGCTGTCCTCGTAATCAGTACGCACCCGAGGGGTCTGCATTATGTTACAGCTGCCCCTTGGGTAAAGTCAAAAAGATGTCCGGCATCAGACCACCCGGTGGATTTCACGCGCTCAATACGCCAACGCCCGACCAAACGTCGCCCTGGTACTATATTCCGAACGAAGCTGGCGACGAAGCTGAAGACTGCGCCACTGTGCCGCACGGAATTATTCACGTACCGGCGGCCAACGCTCAAATGTCATACAAATATGCGCAATTTCTACCCATTGTGACATGTCCGTACGGCTCTTCCTCGCCCATGGGTACATTTATCTTTACCACAGATGAGAAAAGCGGTATCACTCTCGAAACCGAGCAAGAAACTATCGTTGCTCCGTACGTGCACTTGCAGTATAACAACGCGTCATTGTGGGAACATATCGTGTCAAATTATTGTGACGAATGTCCGTCCAACACCGTGACTGGCCAGACATCCATGACGTGCACCACGTGCTACGCAAACCAATTTAAAGTGTACACAAAGGAAGTGCTCTGGAAAATAGCCCTTGGTAATATGCCTAAAGAGGCGAGCGCATTTCGTCCGGACATGTTGTACAACGTGTTTTTGCAAGCAGCAAAGAATAACTATTGTACATCACATAAATGTGCTGTTCACCAGATGAACAGCACGGCCACGCAGACGACGTTGGGAGACTGCATCATAGTATGCCAGAGTTTGGCCAAACCAAGAATAGACGACGCCTACGGATTTACCGAGAATATGTGCCTTTGCGGCACAAGCGGCGCCGTCGAAACGCAAATTTTCGACGGCGCCATCATGAAGGTCGACGAAATATATAATTGGACCGGCCTACCGCTCTGTCACGCGTGCCAGGCGGGCATGTACAGCGACGCGGCCGGTAAGTGCGAGGATTGTTTGCCTGGCACGTTTACGCCTGATGAATACACGGCTGAAATCGAGGGGCAGTGTCTCACTTGTGGTCCCGGTACGGTACAGCCTAATTCCAGACAAACGAGTTGTATAAGTTGTTCCGCGGGTACGTATCAGAATGCCGACCATACGAAATGCAACGACTGCCCAGTCGGGTTTGCACAGGCACAAGCAGGCCAAATAAGTTGTACACAATGTCCGGCTGGACAAGTCGCCCAACAAAAGGCCACACAGTGCAAAAAATGTGACACAGGCCAATACTCCAACCAGCCGGAATCCATATGCAAGAACTGTTTTCCTGGCAAATACCAGTCACGGACGGGCCAACCGCGCTGTGCAGAATGTCCCAAGGGGTGGAGTATGCCCAGCGCGGGAGGGTCGGGCTGTTGGGAGTGTGATGGTGGTGCCTGGTGCGATGATAAAGATTCCTACGAGTGTGTGCCAGGAAAATACAAACATGAAAATACGGGCCAATCGTCAGATTGCGCCACTTGTCCGTCCGGTTATTTCTCAGCGGCGGAGAACACCCCCAATACAATTAGCGGTTCTTGCCGCGAGTCATACAGTTACATTTACGGGTCTGTAGCGCCCCCGGAAAACGGCTTGCCGGCCATAAATATGAAAGAATACCGCTGCAACCCGAATGCGCCTTCGTGCACCAACAACAATGTTGATTGCGCCTGGGCAAAACATTTGGCATCGGGTATGTATATGTGCCACGAGTGTCCGGACGGTTGGGTGTCCAACCCCGACCGCGAAGGCTGTAATCAATGTGGTAATGAGCAAGAGTGGTCAGGACCACCGGGCAGGATGATTTCTCCGTACAAAACATTCAATGAGTGGCCCACCTACGACAAAAATTGGCACTATGATAGCTTGACGTATAAAGCCTACATACGCAACGAAATGGACATTCCAATAAAATGCTACGTCTACAATCTGTGTAATGCAAGAAGTCGCGCACGAATGCGCGTCGGCGACGACGGATGGACGCCCTGGTACGAAACGCGCATTACAGGCAGTCCGCCGGTGAACAGTTTAATTCGAAACAGTAAGAAAAACATGGCTACTTGGACATTGATGTTCAACAAGCGCTACCAAACACTCACAAGTATACTCGACACTTGGTCCAAAAATCGTGTAGGAGCGGGCGGGTTGGGGGTATGCTCCTCTGTCAATCATATCAATTTACCACAACATAAAATTCAAGTCCAGCCGTATTTTACTATGGTAGTCAACGAAATCAATTCCATGACAGTTCAATTCGACGCTACAAGTGACGGTTATACCAGTCCTTTTCTGGACTTGTATCTCAAATGCTTTCCGGAGGCATACCCGTCTGGGCCACAATGGGGGGACGATTGCTACGAAAGCAAGCCCGGAAACAGATGCGACGACTGGGAAGACTGTGGATATACCTGCAACAGCGATGGGACATCGTGCGCCGGTATTAACGTCCCATCAGGAGGGCGTTATTCATGCACTCCAAAAGAATGTGCAGTGAATAAAGGTCCCGGACACATCGTAAAGGGTGGTAAATGTGTCGCCGGTTGGCCTAAATTGGACGGCAAAACGACGCCCGTGTCGATTTGGAGCAGGCCCCCCGTCGACACGTGCAAGTCAACGAAAGAATATAGAAATACCTATTGGTCAGACTCTGAATTTAGATTATAATAGTAAATGTTTTTTTAATACCGGTTCTTTTATGGACTCCATAATTTTATGGTACACACTAATGTCATTCGGTCCCGTTTTATCCTCGCGCGTGCGCATGACGGTCCACTGACCTTGCTTCAACACGCACTCCACGACCGTATTGTTGGCACACAATGCATCCGGCAGTGTCGCCACTTGCTCCAGAGCGCCACTGTTTCCACAATACAACTTGTCCGGCTCGCGAAACAAAAAATCCACCGAGTTCATCGACGGTGGTTTCCACTTGAACAGTCCAAAATCAGTCCCGGGGCGATACGGGCTGTCCACGGGCGTGTATATGAGCCCGTCTTGTTCGTGTGGCAAATTTGGCACCACTTGGTCCAATACAAAGCCGACGTCTTCCGCACGATACATCGCTTTGGCGCGAATGGCAAAAGGCTCGCCAACAAACATATTCTGCCAGCTTGAAAACAAATACCGGGCCCCCAATAAATCAGAATGGATAATTCGCAGCCGGTCGGTCAACGGCAGCCGCATCACCGATGTACCCGCCACAAGGGTGTCAAACACATAAAACACAGGCTTGCCGTCAAACCCAACCACCAACTCACCGTCGTAAATATAGTTCTCACACTGCCAATTTGATGGCAATGTGCGTGGAGGCCATGGACCCTCCGCGTGCTTTTTGGGCACGGCCAGACGCACCCACGTAAAATTACTCTTTCGGTCCATCAAAAAACACCCGTACCTTCCGGCGACAATCAACAAGTACCGCACACCGTCCGTTTTCTCACACACGTAGTATTTGTTGCGTCGAATGTCGTGATTGAGTGCAAACTTCGTCAGCGAGACGGGATGAGACCCGGGAAAACGATGAGACCCCGTCAACCGCAGCACCATCGTCTGTAGCAGACCGCGCAGTTTGGCGACCTGCTGCACATTCAAGGTGCGCCCCGTGTACGGGTGCTGCACGGGGCGGTTGGCCAATACTGGCCCATACATAGCGTGATGTTATGTGTACAACGCGACGATTTTCGAAAAGAATATGAAAAAAATAAGAGTATTTAAATCGTTGATGTATATACAAATGTTGCCGTATCAGAAAGACCCGACAAAGGCAAATGTTCTCTTTATTCAAGATTTGCAGCACCCAGGCTGCTTTGCCGAAACCATGGTACTCGGAGAAACCCTGAGAAAACGAGACCAAAACGACAAATTATACGTCCTCGTACCCTGCCAAGCACAATACCCCTCTCTGGCAAGATGTGCACTGCATAGTCTGCTCTCGCAATACATTTCACCGTCGAAAATTGTCATGCTTAAAGACGGAGACGACCAACCCACGTCATCTGCAAAATATCCGTTCTTTTTCAACTTTCACGAGGGTAAAGTGCGTTTTCGTACTCCGAGCGAGTCAGTCGGTACAAACGCAGACGAACGTCAACGGCTTCTCGTGCGCCAATACAACCCTAGGAACGCGCGTTTTGAGACCAAAACATACGACAAAAAAATACACGAGGCGGGCATTCTCATCAAAACGTCTGAAATCACTTCGTCGATAGCCGGTTTTGACAGCAAAACTGTCACCCCTAATATGACGGACGCATTTGGATTTTTATCCGAGCTATACGGCGTGCGTTTTGACCCTCCCGGCCAAATCGAAGACTACGAATATGAACTTCAATTGTTCATCACAAAATGGAAACAATGGAGCAAGCAAAACCACAAAATCTTCAGTAAAAACCAAATCCAACAGGGCACGCCTGTCGCCAAAGAGAAACCAGACATTGACGAATTGACCAACCCCAAAAGAGCTTTCTTGGCCGCCATGTTATGGGACAGTGTCAAACTCGACAATGTCGTGCTCATACACAATATATTCACAAGTCAAGAAGACGACGAGGACGAGGACGAGGACGAAGACGAAGACGAAGCTTAGTCTGCTTTTTTCTGCTCTTCCGGCGGCGGAGGCTTCTCTTCCGATTTTTGGCGCGAGTAATACCAAGTGGCAACGGCAACAATAGATGCAATAGATACGAGAGCAATCGTCGTCTGGGCGTGTAGTTGAATCATATTCATGTAATAAATGACGTGTTTATATAGGTATTATATTTAGTTTCTGCGTACGAACTGGTAGTGATTGAGTCCAGTGTAGTAAAGTTCGATAGTCCCGCCAGAGGCGCCGTCATTATACCTCGTTTCCTGCTGGCGAACTTCGTCAAACACCACGATGGTCCTCCCAAGAGCCTCCGCGGCAGCTCTAATCTCGATTTCTCCGCCCCAAACGCCGCCTTGGCCGATAAGGCCTATGTACTGTTCTTTGAGCGACGGAAGTGCACCGGCGTGTTGTGCAATATACGCTTTGAATTTATCCGGGTGTCGAGACGCCAACTCCAAATAACTTCTCAATGTTACAACGTTGCCGACCCAACTTGCACCTCGCAGTTGTGCCACCACGCTGCTGCGAATATCCGCAAACGTGTTTTGGTCGCGGTTTACCGCCAATGCAATGGCCCTGAACAGACAATTACCGTCGCCTTTGACGTTTTCGATTTGAAGCGACGAGATTTTCGACGCGAAATCTTTCTTGCGACGCACCTTGACGGGCTTTTGAGAACCGCTCGTACGGAAAAGCAACCCTTCGCCCCATTTTTGCCTTTTGTATCGTTTTTCGACAACGTTTTCGAGCATGTTTTCGAGGCGGTCTTCGTCGGACATGAGTTCGACGTCCATCAACGCCTGTGATTCCGGTGCAGACATCTCCGGCGCTGCGCCGTGGGCTTTGGTATCTGGCTCGCTCACCATTTCGACAAGATTTATCTGAACAGAGCCATCGGATGCATTTGAAAAGATGTTACTGAGACTCAGGTCAATGTAGGACCTATCACCCCCCACATCCACCGGGACGAATCGAAATCCATGACTGCGATAACGTTCCATTTCGTTGCCAATATCCTCTTTGCGTTCGGCATTGTCTTTGATATTCCAAGGCATGTTGTCCCAATCTGGAGCCTCTGTAGTCAACGTACTGCCATCGGCCAGATTAAACCGCAGACGCTTGATGCGTCCCTTTTTGGTGATTTCGCCCATTTTATTCAACCATGATTCCCCCTGGCTCTGTTTCTCTTCGCCTTCGTCGTCGTCCGGCCCCGTGTTCGCTTTGGCACTGGTTTTCGTCGAGATAGCCTCGTCACTCACGAGCGACAGAACATTTTCATTGGACATTTTCCAATACGTCGCTTGAACTGCGACGGGTACAGCCTCTTTAAGATTAAAGCGGAGCTTGGCAAAATTACCATTGTCAAATATATTGACGGGCAAATGCATAGTTTCATCACTGGTCATGTCAACGTCAAGGGGACTCGGCCACGATTCGCCCTTTTCAATCACAATGTCCGCATCTTCTCGAGTTGGATAAACCTTTTTGAATATCAATTGCACGTCTTTGGCAAATATGACGCCTCTATTTTGTCCCTGGGCCTTTTTCTGAACAGACGAAGCGATCAGGTCTACGTCGGCACTTTCTTTGATTTGTTCGAAATGGTCTACCTCTTCTTTGATATAATGAAGAAGACCGTGTTGAAATTCAAGAATAGCGTCTCCTTGTTTCAGAAAGCGTTTGTCTTTCTGGTCAAATATAAACGTATCATCGATACCAACATCTTCCTCCTCCACGCCTTCGTCAACAAGTTCGTCTTCGCGCTCAGTCAATGCTGTATATGCTTCAGAGAGGGCGTCCAGTAGTTTTTTGTCTTGCAACTCCACTGTGACGAACACGTTGGTTTCATCGTTTGTCATGACAATCGTCTGCTCATCGTAGTCCAAACTGTAACCGTCGTTGAAGACCTTGTGCAATTCGAGAATGTCGCCAATCTCCAGATTTGGAATGCCAACTTCGTTTAGCCACGTTTCAAACTCTTTGTTAAAGACCTTGCGCAATTCGTGAATGTCGCTAATCGTCGGATTTTGAATGTTGAGGTTGCCGTTGCCTAGCCATTCTTTAAACTCTTCATCGTTATTTTCTACGTCCTCTTCCTCCTCTTCTGATTCCGACTCCGACTCCGACTCTTCCAGTTTGGCTTCCTCTCCTTCGTCTTGCATTGGAATTCCATAGGCCCATTCCAAAAATTTGTCGTCGTACATGCGCAGAATTTCATTCGTGGTGCCTTTTTGCGAGGCCATGTGGACAATATCCGACGCGGAAGCAACCCTCCCTAATGCTTCCGGTGTCATTTTCGAAGATGCCTTTAACGGAACCACGATTTCACCCAGTAGATGATTGCCCAGCAACACGAGACTATCCCTCCATTTTTGGGGGTTCTCGCCATTTCCGTTACGATATATCGCCTTGTTGGTGTTCGTATCAATGGCCATGTATCGATTGGGACCGACGGCATAGGTGTCCGACACGTTGACCTCCGCTGGCAACGCGATATCGGTAACGCCATCATACTCCCTCTCGGCGTCTTGCAACGACTGCCAGAGACCCATCTCAAAGTCCAGTGGAGTGCCATTTTCATCATAACGTTTGCACCAGACAATGGCATTCGACTTTGCACGCGGCAAACGCGTCAGTAACCCGACGGGATATTCGACTGGGTCGGGGTGGTCAAATTCGTACACATAACCACCGTCGTCGAACGTTGACCATAAAGGACTCTTGTCTGTGACCTTGCTTTCGTCGCCTTCGACCATCAATGCGTAGTATTTTCCTCCAGAGTATAACGCAACCACCATACCTTTGACGGCGTCTTTGGGACGCGGTTTAAAATCCTTACCTTTTGCGACCCATTTTTTTAAGGGCTTCTCCTCCGTGACCATACCGGGCGAGCGTTTCGGTGCATCTGCGTGCGTGGCCAACAGATTGAAACATGGGCCCCAGGTTCGCGGAGAGGACCTGTCTTTCTTGCCATCGCCACTGGCGGCGTCCGGCGGTGTATGCGTTCCGTAAATCGTGACGTCATCGCCAAGTTCAAGTGTATCTTCGTCTATGTCCATGGCATCGTCGTCGGAATTCAGATATGTTTTGAGCCATTTCATCTGGCTGTCTTCATCTTTGAAATCGAGTCCGGCAAATTGTAACAAAAGAGATTGACTTTCATCTCCGAGTTGTTCGACTAACTCATTCAATTCTTTCTTGACATCCTCCGAAGTCGCTTTCTCCTGTGCTTCTTTTAGCCCACGAGTGCTTTCGATTTCCTCCGCCACTGCTTTTTCCGCGTCAAAGTCGTCGTCATCGTCGCCTTGTTGGCTTTCATCCGACTCGGACGCGGACGAAGCATCCGAGTCGGAGTCGGGTTCGTCCAAAATGGCGTACATGTCTTCGGCCAATTCCTTGCCGATTTTCTCAAGCTTTCCGTTCGCCAACAAACGTAACGTCTTGGGTGTTTTTTTAGTGCATATTTCATGCAGGCGCATCTTGTACACGACGACTTTGCCAGGTAACATTTCGCTGTCCTCGTAACGTTCTTTGACTACAAACAAACGCCCGCTACAATTCATCTTATCTTTGTTGTAATCTTCAATGTCAACGTGCACGATGCCTCCTTTGGCCGATTGAATGACGATAGACGAGACTTTCTGAAAGACGTCAACCATGGGATTTCGTCTGGACACAATAACTGTTTTCGCGATGTCCTTGGCTCGTTCTTTGGCATACACGTCTTCGGTTATCTTCTTTGACGCTTCAATGGCGCGTGCAATCTTGGCGGGGTCAACCGTGTCTACCGAATTTGGGTCGACGGGTGTTCCCACGGCGACGGCCGTCTGTGCTGATTTAGGTGCTTTTGGTTTGCGTTTGTCGGGCGACGGAGATGGCGTCTTCGACGGAGATGGCGTCTTTCTTTTATCTCCTGCACCCGAGTTGACATCGATGGGCTCTGTGGCCGGTGGAACTTTATGCATTGCTTGTTGTGGAATGATAGGCGTGGGAGGTTTTCCCGTTGGTTCGTCTTCGTCGTCGCTGGAGGACGAGTCGCTGCTCGATGACGAGTCGCTGCTCGATGATGAGTCGCTGCTCGAGGACGAGTCGATTGGGTAGGGGATAGGTCCGGCAGACTGTAAAAGCTGGACGATGTCTGCAACGATGTCGGCGGTTGGTCGAAGAGTTGCAACATCCATCATATCTATATCAGAGTCGCTCATGCTGTTGTTTCATAAAAAAAAGTCTATTTTTATAGGTCTATTTCATTTACATATACCGCCGTAGAAAATCATGCCGAAGCAAAACGGGGGCAATAGAATAAACGCAAGTAGTAGTATTTTATACGGAATCCAAGTCAGTCGCCGGAAACACCGGAATCCTTTCGAAGTCATTGACTTTCGAGCAACCATCGCGACGTTTTCCTGATACGTTACGAACTGCGTGTCGTAAATGGCTTCTGCGGCGCCCGGTAGGTAGCTAAAGTACTGGCGCTCGAACTCATTATCGAGTTCCATGAGAAACTCCATGGCCAGTGAATTGAAGAGCATGTTGAAGCAGTCCAGCTCCGTGAAAATGAGCATCAGATTGGTCACATACACGACCAAATTAAATCCGAATTCTTGAAAGGTGTCCGCCATGACGATAGTGGACGTGGCGGGAATCATGCGCTTGCGCAACGTGCGGTCCACGATGCTGTCCCACAAAAAGAAAGACTTGACAAAGTACACCATGGCAATCGACACCATCATTAATTTGGACGCTCCGTCCGCACTCTGAGGGCAAAGTCCACCGTCGTAAATGTTAATTTGGTGTACCACGAGTGCAATAAACATGAGCCATTGGGCCACAAAGACCAGGATGGGGAGAGCCATGAGCAACGAGCAAACGTGGGAGCACAGCAATACGTTTTTTTTCTTGAGAAGGTCGTTGTGTCGGCCATAGGTCAGGTGGTAATGGAACAACGAAAACATGCCAAATTTGGGGTCATTTAGTACGGCTTCGGTTTTCTCGTCGGCGGAGACGGTCGTGTCGCTGATTTGCATGGTCGGCGTTTTGCACGCCGGCAATACTTTTTTCTGTCGGTCAGCACCGGTCAGGGCACTTCCACCCAACGAACTGCGCACGCCCGCCTGTAAGAAACTGACAGCATCGGACATGGTTTTATTCTAAAAAGAAATAGATATTTTAAAGTTATCTTATGAATTGCATATGTACATATTTAAAGAAGTGAGAGTCGCTCACAAGTATGAGCGTGATTGTCATCACGGGTCCGATGTTCAGCGGCAAAACGACAGAACTGATTCGGCGCGCGCGCGAGTACAAGGAGCGACACGGTCTGCGCGTGCTCGTGATTAATCATGCCAAAGACGTCCGTACGACTCAAAATACGGTGCGCACGCACGATGGCGTGACGTATCCCGCGGTACACGCGCACGACCTGATGCTGGTCAACACGCGCCAGTACGACGTAGTGGCCGTGGACGAAGGTCAGTTTTTCAACAACCTGCGCACGTTTGTAGACATTGAGACGCGCCGCTGGGGCAAGCGCGTTCTTGTCGCGGGCTTAAACAGCGACTATTTACGCCGTCCGTTTGGCGAAATGCCACTCTTAATGTCGCTGGCCGACCACGTGGTCGTGAAACACTCGACGTGCAGCGCGTGTTCGTCACCGGCCCTGTTTACGCAGCGTTTATCCGAGAATGGCGACACCATTGACGTCGGCGGGGCCGAAAAATATGCCGCGCGATGTCGCAACTGTTGGCGCGAACGTTAGACGTCGTCGACCACCTGACGTATGCTGCACATTAATTTGAATCGGTGGTCCAGGGTGCCCATTAACCGTTTCAGCTGGTCAATCTCCTCGTCGATGACCAGCGTGCGCCATCTCGAAATGTATCCCGCCTCGTGTGACGCAGTCGTATCCGCGATTTTGGTCAAGAGCGCGTTTATATTCGCAATCGTCTCGACGACGTGGCCCGCGGCCGTTTTTAGGGGCTCTTTGTGACACTTGAGCGCCAAGCATGTCGCCTCGATAGTTTGAAGCGTACAGGGGATGTCGTACGTGTCGATGGCATTTTGCAACGTTTGCGTGTTGGCCGAATTGCTTCGAAGGGACGTTATGATAGAGAGTGTAGATTGTACCATAGGAGAAATAGCTGTGGATATAACCATCTGGCCGGCGGTTTTTGTGGCCCAAAACATGGCTGTTTGCATTTTTTTTTGTTTTAGTTTTACATTTATAGGGTAAAGAATCAAAGTACAGCCTAGTCATTTATAGACACCGTTTGACGCGTCGCACAATGTTTTTTACGCCGCGCACGCGCATGGCGATTATAGAATGTACGGCTTCCGCCGGATTCTGCGACCAGTTGTAACTGATGGTAGGCGAGGCTTCTAAGAGTATCTCAAAGGTAATGAGCGTATACGCGCGCATAAGAGATTGCGGGTCAATGTCAATCAAAAAGTCCCACAATTCGAGCAACTCCTCGTAGACCACCGTTTGGCAGAACCACAACATAAACCACTTGACCGTCGTCAACGTTGAAAACGTTTCGTGGTGATTGCGCAAAATAGATTCCAACGCCGGACTGTTGCGCCGCAATCGGCGATGAAAATCACCAAACCAGTGACGACGACACCAATGAAACCAAGTGACGTTAAAGTCCGGCATCAAAGAGCGCACCAATGAGACCACGCGCGAAAAACACCACCACGTATCGGTCAAGGCGTGCTCTTGGTCGTGAAAAACGCGATACACAGTTGCCATGAGGTAATTAAACCCCTGGAGATAAGAATCGCCGCGATGTACGGCGGCATAAGAGATGAGCAGGGTGCGTATGGCATCTTTGTGCTCGTGCATCCACGCGACGTCTGGAAACGTGCGAGGTATATCATTGTCAATCGTCTGAACAATATCGCGGTCTGCGTCGTCGCGCCCGTCGACGAAAGACGTATAGAGTGTTCGTTTCATCTCGATTTGTTCGGGCGTGCCCATCAATTTGGCGCGCCACTGGTCAGCACGAGACATCGTTCATTCGACGCGCGCGCCTTTATATAGAATCAATTTTTTAGGACTATATAAATCACATAGTGTCAGTAAACAATGAACTGCAAGAAACACTGCAACAGTTTCATTTTCGCACTGTGCTTTTTGTCCCTGGTTGCGGCCGGCGTCCTACAATTCTTTATGACGTACACTCTTGATGACCAATGCGACCCCAACATCCATGTCGTGACCACGGGGTCGACCGTCGCCGGCTGTGCCATCGTCACGTCCATGTTTTTTAACATGTGGTGGGTCGCGGCCAAACGGCGACAACACGATACCATGCGCCGCATCGGTATGCTCTTGTGGAGCCTGAGTCTTTGTGCGGTTCTCGCTACCATTGGCGCCTCGCTCGGTCAAGTTCAAGTGTACCAAATCCTCAGCGACGCGGGCGACACTTGCTTGACGAGCTCGGACGTCGACTTTAACACGGTTCAGTACGTGTCGCTCGCGCTCGTCATCTTTAGCATTGTCGTCCCGCACGTCTTTCTATCCATGAAGCCAAAAGACAACGCCTCGGCGACCTCGGCGGAAGGCCTCACGCTAGACGAAAACGAAAATTTAATCAAAAAGACAACCCCACTCAACTTTTTGTAAAAAGGTACGCATAATATTCTACGAAAATACAATTCCTTTTTTTTATTACAAACTATGGCGTGTCCTCCCGACATGGCACCCAAAGACTATGCGCGCCTCTGTCAACTGTATAACCACATCAAACAAAGCAACGACCCCCCGGTCAACGAAACTGCCACGGAACATATCGAGCACTACATACGCCGCACAAAAGCCAGGCGCTTACGCGACCATGCAGACGTGCGAAAAGAAGTCGCATGGCTCAACGCACTGCGCACATCAGGTCCGGAACTGGCGACCATGCTCCAAGGTTTGCAAACGCCGCTCGACTTTGGCACATTTATCGCGTTCATGAAAACGCGCGTCGACGACATCGATTTCACCGTATTTAAATCACGTACCAAAAGTGACTATGTTCCATCAAATCGCAGCGCCCTTTCCGGCGAGCGCGGTAGTGCAGCTTTACCCCGACTCTAACGACTATGGCCGACACAAAAACCCCATTTATGGCGATACACCCACGCTGCTTTCAAGCTACGCCCATGACGCCCAAGACGTCATCAACGGACTCGAGCTCACATACGTCACATTGGACAACAGCGGGACGGTGTGTCGCGCACTGATTACACATATCGCCGAGCTCCCAAAGGCAGTCGTCGGGGATGTCCTCGAACACGTCGCAAACGACAAAGAAGTGTTGAAAGCCGAACTCGAAAGCCGACGTGAAGGCACGATTCCACCGGGCCTGTCGCTTTTGAAAGCTGACAAACCCGTGCAATTCCTATCGGCGACGATGACACGCCTTGAGAGACGCTACACAAAACAATCGGAACAGTACCAAAGTTTTTTACAGCGCGCAAGAATCATAGGGCAAAAATATATAAAACAATTTTCTTAATTACGATAAATGTGTCCACTGTGAAGGGTGGAATAAATGTGTATTGAGTAGTTCCGCATTGCCTGCCACGCCCAACTCGCGCAAGAGCGCCGCGCGTAGTTTTTCGAAGCTCTTGCTTTTGCGGTTCATGAGTGCAGTGCGCATGTTTTGCACCACGGTTTCAGACACGAGTCCGCGCATGTGCTCACTGACGAGTGCTCCAGCATGGCCGTGGTTGGCCATGAGTTTGAAACGACCCGTAAGAGTCGGCATGCCTGGAGATTGCGCATCTTTTAAGCGTAGCACGAGTCCTCGCGTGAATTCTCCCGAGCCTATGATGACGCCATTTGCCGGAACGCCCGCGTGAAAGGCGTTGCGTTCCAGGGACGCCTCCGCTACAAATAAACCAGTTTCCTCTGTGACATCGTACAGGCGCAAGTACTCTTTGGTGACGATGTCGACATCTTGCGCGTCAAACTCGATGCGTTGCTCCTTTTCAATCGTCGTGGCGGCCGAAGCGACCCCGTCGACTTTGTACGCGGGACACGAAAAGGTACGGTCTCCACTGCCATCGCCACCAAAAATGGAGGAAGATGCCAGTATATTGGCACGTTGCGCAAACAACCCGTGGCACTTGACAATCACACATAACGGGTCAAATATAGCCTGTGGGCCACGCTTGGCGGCGTTCCAACATTCCTGGTAGGAAAGAAGCAGGTTGGAACCGTCTGAGCCTTTGGCGGCGTCAGCAATCTTTTGAAACACGGCTTCGACGGACGGGAATCCGCCATTCTTAAACATTTGCGTTGGCGTGAAAAACACGGGGTAGTCCACCGCGCGCATGGCGGCAAACGCCTCGTGTGCCGATTTTAAAGGCTCTTCCCCGTCCAGGAATTCATTCCACTGGGCACCCACCACGTTGTCCGACACGCGAAGAGAGCCAAACTCGCCGACAACATTGCGAACTTTCGCGGCGTGTTCTGTCAATACGCGCTTGACATTGTCCATAGGCGCACAAATAACGACTTCCAAGCACTGGTTTTCACAAGAGGCCAATTTGCCCAACGCCTCATCCACAGTGACAGTGGCGTAGTTCGCATTTCCCTGTTTGTAGTTGGCGACGTGCTCGTCTATGTAGTCCCTCATCCGGCTCCGACGCTCCGCCTCTTTTCCTGCATTTGGAGTGTAGCGCCACTGTTTTGTATTCTCGCCTCTTGCAGTGGCATTGACCAACGCGTAGTCGGCAGGGTCTTGTGCATCGAGGACCTTTTGCAGGTCGTTGAACTCTTTCAGCGGCCGACCGACGACATTCACACCCTCGACTTTTGTCATCAAAAAGTTGTTGGGCACAATCTTATCCCATAGCTGCTGGTGCGACAGGTTTCCACCAATAACAATTATAGTCCCGCTGAAATATGTTTTGGCAACGGAATGAAGCACCATGGCGTCATACTCGTTGCATTTGAGGCTATCAACACGAATGGCTTCGGGCACTTGAAGAGATGCTGCCATTTTGGCGCCCGGTTTGTCCGGGACATCCAAAAGTGCGGCCGGTTGACCGTCTTTTACGTAGTAACGATTGCCCATGAAGCCATGCCAAGTACCGTTCATTTCTTCTACTGCAAACCCGCCTTTGTCGGCCACTCCAGCTGGTTCTGCTTTTTTCCCGGCACCGTACGCTGTCCCGGGACCATATGGGGCCGCGTGTAAACGGGGCAGCGAAAGGTCACGGTGCGCCGCGGATACGTCCAGAAATAGGCGCACGGTCTGTCCTTGAGACTTGAGAGTCTCACAGTATTCGGCCACGGCCCGTGTCGACGGCAAATTATCCGCGTCGAGTGCGTCTTGGGTAAACCATACGTCTGTAGATTGAGATTTAGATTCGCTCATTATACAAAAAAAAATGTCTCGTTTATACTGATATTTTGTAACTACGCCGAACACATTAAACACCCCTCGTCGTCGTCTTCTGTCTTTTGTTTTTTCACGGCCACGGTAAACTGCATCGCGCGCGCTTTCGGTTGCATGCGTAAATAGTACTGGCCCGTCTTCAGTCCCTTCTGCCACCCGTAGAAATGGATACTGGTCAACAAAGCCCGCGTGGGTTCCTCGACATGTAAATTCAGCGACTGTGACTGGTCAATGTAAATGCCACGGTCGGCGGCCATGTCAATCACGGACCGTTGACTGATTTCCCACACGGTGCGAAACACTGCTTTGATGTCGTCGGGTACCTCGTCGATGGACTGCACGGAACCGCGGTGCTCAATAAGTTTTTTCGCGAGCGTATCGGACCAAATGCCACGCTGCAGAAGCGCCTCCTGCAAATACCGGTTAATTACAATGTACTCGCCCGCCAGTACGCGCCGCGTGTACAGGTTGGACGTACGTGGTTCGAACGACTCGGTATTTCCGAGTATACTGGCTGTTGATGCCGTCGGCATGGGGGCCGTCAGAAGAGAGTTGCGCGTACCATGTACTCGAATGCGCTCGCGAAGTGCTGTCCACGGATGTCGCGTATCATCGTGGTCGACACCCCATAATTGTATTTGCGTATCGCCCCGCGACAACGGCGAGCCGGCAAACGTCTCATAAGCGCCGTCACGCTGGGCCAAACGGCACGATTCGTCCAGTGCGGCATAGTAAATTGTTTCAAAAATGTGTTTGTTCAACTCGCGGGCCTCTTGTGAGTCGTAAGGGTGTCCCAGCGCTTGAAAGACGTCGGCCAAACCTTGGACACCAATGCCAATGGGTCGATGGCGCATATTTGAGCGGCGCGCCTGTGGGAGTGGATAGCGGTTCAAGTCGATGGTCTTATTCAGGTTGCGCGTCGCCAAACGTACGACCGTTTCCAATCGGTCAAAATCAAACGCGCGGCGCTCGACGCACCTGGGAAGGGCGATAGATGCCAATGTGCACACTGCGGCTTCTTCAGGGGACGTATATTCGACAATTTCACAACATAGATTGGAGCCGCGAATGGTTCCTAGGTTTTGTTGGTTGGACTTGCGGTTGCATGCATCCTTGTACATCATGTAGGGTGTCCCTGTTTCGATTTGGGCGTCGAGGATGGCAAACCATATGTCGCGCGCACTGTCAAACGTTTTCGTGACATTGCCTTGTTTTTCGCATTCGAGGTAGAGTCGCTCGTACTCGTCGCCGTAGGCGTCTTGTAGTTCGCGACACTTCGTAGGGCAGATGACTGACCACGGTCCATTGGATTTGACGCGTTTCATGAACAAATCACTAATCCACAACCCATAAAAGAGGTCGCGCGCCTTTTCCGATTCCACGCCGTGGTTCTTCTTGAGTTCCAGAAAATCGAGGATGTCTGGATGGTGGGGCTCTAGAAACACCGCGAACGAGCCCTTCCTGCGCCCGCCACCTTGGTCAACGTAACGCGCCGTGTCGTTAAACACGCGTAACATGGGCGTGAGCCCGTTGGACGTGCCGTTGGTCCCTTTGATTTCCGAGTATTTGCCACGGACGTTGGACACGCTGAGACCAATGCCGCCCGCACCTTTGGAGATGAGCGCGCATCTTTTGAGGGTCTCAAAAATGCCTTCTATGCTATCCTCGGTCATCGTCATGAGGTAGCACGATGCAAGTTGGCCCGAGGCCATGCCGGCGTGAAACAATGTGGGCGTGGCGTGCGTATACAACATACGTGACGTCGCTTCGTACGTTTCGTGCACGGCTTCCAAGTCGGAACCGTGCAGTGCGACGGCGACGCGCATCAACATGTACTGCGGGCGTTCCACGATGACGCCGTTTTTCTTGAGCAAGTACGACCGCTCGAGTGTTTTGAATCCCATGATGTCGTACTGGAAATCACGACTGTGGTCGACCATGGCGTTGAGCTGTGTTTCGTGGTCCATGACGTGCTTCACAAAGTTGGTATCCAGAACATCCCCGAGCTTGCGCACGGCGTCCGAAAATGTTGCTGGCGTGGTGCGATGAAGCATGGACACGCACACACGCCCTCCAAGTGCGCCGTACTGCCAATGCTCCACGGCCAAGGCCGCGCACACTTCAGATATATACGCTGCCAATTGCGCCGTACTCATGGACGGCGACATGGTAGACTGCAAACGGTCCGCAATTTTGTTCACGGTGATATTACCCAAACGCGGCGGTTCTGACACGAGATTCGTCAGATACTGGCGTATTTTTGACGACGCGTACGTCTGAGTGCGACCATCGCGCTTCTTGAGTTCGGGGTAGTTTGATTTTGCCTTTGTTTGGAGCATGAGAATAGGGACCCCGACGGTGCCTTTATACCTCTCTCGAGGTGACCGCATACTTGCTTGGATTTTTTAAACTTACCGACTCTAACTCGGTCAATATGACGTCACTGTACTCGCTTTCGAAATCTTCGTATGAATCCACTGCGTTTTGGTCTCTTACTTGCGTGTAACCACCCAAACCCATACATCGGGAAAAACGTGTTCCCATATTTGATGTGTAAAAGTCGTGTCTATTTATACTTCTAGAGCTATAACTGCTCATGTGCTACACATATGCCAATCAACGAATGCGAATTATATGCTAATATGCACCATTGAACATGCAGTGTACGTGGCCATCGTCGGCACAATGTCAAAAAATATTCAAAGCCATACAATACACCAATACCACCGTCAACATCTCTCTTGACGACCACGGCATGCACATCATGACCATGGACAGTTCGAAGACGTCGCTCGTGCGTCTGGAGCTCAAAACATCCTTCTTTGAAAAGTGGTCTTGTGCCGTCCCGCTGACGCTGGGCATTCACACGGAAACATTGTCAGCGGCCCTCCAGAAAGCCAAGGGCGCGCGCGTTTCCTGGCGTGCTCAGAACGACACGACACTGGAAATCCTATTCGACAAAGATAGCCGGACGACCAGTTTTGCTCTGCGCTCCATTGACATCGAAGACGACGCTCTCGACATACCCGAGATGGTGGACGACGTCGGACTCTTTACCAGCGACACCGTCATTAAAGAGTGGATGGACACAGTACTCATGGCCAAAGGTGACATTGCCTTTCAAGTCTCGCCGCAGGAACTAGCCTGCTCGGCGTCCACCATCGAGTTTGGCGACATTGCCGTCAAAGAACCCATGCAAGATGGGAACATACGTCTGCACAACTTTAAACAAGACGTCGACATCACGCTGTCGTTCCACGCGGCAAAGTCGTTTGCCACGTTTGCCGCCTGTGGAAAGGCGTGCTTCATGGGGTTTTCCAATCAAATGCCATCGCGGCTGAAAATCAACCTGGACGACGGAGACTCTTACATTGCGCTGTACGTGGCGCCAAAAATAGTAGATGAATAAAATCACGTTTAAATTTAATTATACTGTACAAATGTAGCTATAGTAATCTCTTCTACAAGTGCTCCAATGCCACACGATTTAAAGACGCTACCGCTAGTAAATCGGACAAAAGGCTGCCTACCCGTGCCCTGCCATACCACATCGTGGTCCAAGACAATGTCTTTCGGCTCCACAGTCCACGGAAGACGCATGGGCTTGCCCGCTTTCGCCGCCGCCCAATCCGCCGCCGCGTTGATATGCTTGCAACAATAGCGTCTTCCTTGGCCCGCGTAGACATCGCTATTGAAATTAGGACACGTGCACGCCCAGCACTGTTCATTTGGCACGTACTCCACCGTGTAACGAAAGTCTTCCTTGCGAGAATAGCCCGCGTGGTCCATTTGGGCCCACTCTCTGTCTGGAATCGTTCGCTTTTGCACCATGCCGATGTTATCTTTTTTAAAGGGCTCGTCGGCCAGATGAAGCTCCTCATTGTTTGCACTGCCGCCAATCGGACACACGAGAAAACGGCGTTTTCGAGTGCCGAAATCCAAGGGGAAATCATGGCCCCGATACCATGTCCTATAGGCGTCGCGCATAGATATCGCCATTTGGTCCAAACAACAAACATATTTATAGAGTAAAATTACGGGACCGCAAATACCATGTATAACGGCGGATATGGCACCACGCCAAACACGTAGGTTTCGCCGACTTTCATATCGACGATATCGTGCAATTTGCGCAAGTGGGTATATTTGCAGTTCCCGTACAACAAGTGGCCTCTTTCGTTGCCCAACACGTGCTTCACGATGTCGGCCGCAGTGTGCAGTCCGCGTGGGTTTACTAAATACTCGCGATGACTCTCGTCGGCCAATACGACGATAAGCAGGGCGGCTCCTTTTGAGGCGAGGGCGTAAGCCTTGACTTGTTTCAAGGACCGAAATTTCTGCCCATTCAACGTATACGTCTTATACGTCCTTCCAGATGGCGTTGTGTGGTTGATAATTTGAACGTCCACGAGCCACGGGTGCTCGTGGGCCTCTTCCGGCGTTGCGGTGCGAGTGCCCGGAGCACTTTGGAGGTCCTCGAGTTCTTGGGCGGCCTTGACGGCGGCAATCGCATCAAACAGTGATTGGGTCATATTGTCAACCGGGCGATGTACACTATATACCGTAAAAACACAAATGTAAGTTCTATTTTATTTAGAGATATGCTGTCT
>Ga0181564_10000900_pt1 | contig 26573 bp, 22 predicted proteins | sample 011ome_24_FD_134512 | JGI IMG/M metagenome (GOLD analysis project Ga0181564, IMG submission 134512) | Coastal salt marsh microbial communities from the Groves Creek Marsh, Skidaway Island, Georgia - 011513CT metaG (megahit assembly) | ecosystem: Environmental > Aquatic > Marine > Intertidal... | reverse complement strand
CAAAAAAATGATCTGAAATTTTATAAGTAATTATTTTTTCTACTTTTTTACTTTTTATTATTTTTTCTATTTTATTTGAGTATGATAAATTTTTATTTTGATTAATGTCATTGTAAATGACATTAAATTCATTGCTAATAAGCTCATCACGATAAGATCGCATAGCGCTAAGGAAAAGTATTAGCTTATGTTTATGGTACTTTTCATGAGTGCAAAGACCAATATCTTCAGCCATATAAAAAAAATCTTTTTTATATTCTTGTAAATACTTTAGTGGGAATAGTTGATCGCCTAAAATGAGAAACATTTATATTTGATATTATTTGCCTGTAGAGCCAAAGCCTTTTTGATCTCTTAAAGTTTGATCTAAATCATCAACTTCATTAAGAGAGACTTTGACTACTTCACTGAAAACTAACTGAGCTATTCGATCATTATTTTTAACTAAAAAATCTTCTTTTCCATGATTGATAAGTATTACTTTTATTTCTCCACGATAGTCTGAATCAATAGTTCCTGGAGTATTTAATACTGTAATGCCATATTTTAATGCAAGACCAGATCTGGGTCTCACTTGTCCTTCAATATTTTGAGGTAAGCTTATCGCTATTCCAGTAGGGATTAGTTCTCTTTCATTGGGTTTAATTACAACGTCAGCTCCTATGAAAGCTGATAAGTCCATGCCAACTGACCCTTCAGTTTGGTATTTAGGAAGTTCAAAGCTATTAGTATCTAGCTTTTTAATTAAAACATTATTTGTATTCATCTAATTATTTAATGAGAAAAGTAATTCACAATTCTTTGAGATAGTTTTTTTGCTACATCTGATTTAGTCATTTTTGGCCAATTTTCAATACCTCGATTAGATATTAGACATATTTCATTATGATTTTTTCCTATTACTTTTCCACCTGATACATCATTAGCAACAATCCAATCAGAGCCCTTAGAGTTAAGTTTTTTTGTTGCATTATCAATTAAATTATTTGTTTCGGCTGCAAATCCAATAACTAATTTTGGTCTTTTAGAATTTCTAGTGCCAATTGATTTTAGAATGTCAACATTTTCACTCATTTTTAAATTTAAATTATCTCCTGTTTTTTTAATTTTTTCATTATTAAATTTATCAACTTTGAAATCGCCGACAGCTGCTGCACAAACAGCTATATCAGAAGGCAAATTATTTTCACACGCATTAAGCATTTCATTTGCTGATCTTACTTTTATTAAATTACAATTTGCAGGAGGCTCAATATGAGTTGGACCAGATATTAAAGTTGTTTTTGCGCCCAACTGTGACAAACGACTAGCAATTACATAACCTTGTTTTCCTGATGACTCATTTGAAATAAAACGAATCGGATCAATCATTTCTTGTGTTGGACCAGCTGTAACTATTGCAGACAAATCTTTAAGAGGTTGTGAATAATATGTTTCAGTAAAATCGAGAGTTGCCTCAACAATTTTATCAGTTTCACTTAGCCTACCTTCACCATATTCACCGCAGGCCATTGATCCATTTTCAGGACCAATAAAAGTTATACCATCCTTTTTAAGGATTTTAATATTTCTTTGAGTTGATTCATTAAGCCACATTTGAACATTCATTGCTGGAGCAATAATTACTGGTTTATTTGTTGCTTTTAAAACTGTAGAAGCTAGATCATCAGATATTCCATGAGCTACTTTTGAAATAATATTTGCTGTTGCTGGTGAAACTAATACAACATCAGCCATTCTCGAAAGTTGAATATGCCCCATTTGATGTTCATCAGTTAAATTAAATAGATCAGTATAAACTTTATTCTCAGACAAACTTTCTACTGATAGTGGAGTAACAAATTCTGATCCTGCTTTTGTGAGAATACATGTAATATCGCATTCTTGTTCTCTAAATTTTCTGATTAAATCAAGAGATTTATAGGCTGCAATTCCACCTGTTATTATCAGTAGTATTTTTTTTTTCGTCATCATTTTGAAATATATTTACTTTACTGAATAAATGAAAGACATCTTTTTTAAAAATTATTGTTTTATATCAATGCGATAATCCCTAATATAATTAAGATTATCGCCCCACCTTTAAAAATATAATTTGAACTTGGCTCTTTTTCTTTTGTAATTTCATTAATTGTGTCAATCGCATTTTCAGCTCTAGATAAGAAATCAGGAAGGTCAGGAACTCTTCTAGCCAAAGATTTCAATGTTTCTTGGGTTTCTTTGAGTCTATTTTTAATCCCTAATTCATCTCTTAGCCATTCTTCAATTTCAGGTTTTGAAACCTCCCAAAAATTAATATTGGGATCTAAATTTCTTGCAACGCCCTCAACAATTATCATTGTCTTTTGAAGTAATAAAAGTTGAGGTTGTAGTGACATATTAAACTGTTTTGTTATTTCAAATAGTTGAACCAATACGTTCCCCATGGAGATATTCTTTGCTTTTTGATTAATTATTGGTTCACCTATGGATCGAAGTGCTTGAGAAAAATCCTCAATGGACTCATTTTTATTTATTAATCCTGCTTCTTTGTGAATTTTTGCAATGTCGTGGTAATCTTGCTTGATGAATCCATATATGATTTCGGCGAGATAACGCCTATTTTGTTTGTCTAATCTTCCCATAATTCCAAAATCTACAGCGATTAAATTACTGGCATCATCAATAAATAAGTTACCTTGATGAAGATCTGCGTGAAAGTAACCATCACGTATAGACTGTCTTAAAAATGTAATTATCAGATTTTTCGCTGCTAATTTCTTGTCAATCTTAGAGTCATCGATTTTATCAATTGGTAATCCATTTACTTTTTCAATTGTAAGTACTTTTTGAGTTATCTTATCCCAAAATACATTTGGCACTTTGAAGTTATCATCATATTTAGTATTCTCTGATAGTTCAGATGCAGCAGCTGCTTCATATCTAAGGTCAAGTTCAAACTTAATGACTTCTCTTGCTTTTTTCACGATTGAGCCAGCTTGTAATCTTCTAAATTCTTGAAAGTTTTCAAGAAATTTAGTTAGCCACTCAAGTCTTTTCATTTCATCTTCAATTATTTCTTTGATATTCGGTCTTAAAATTTTTATAGCTACTTCGACATCCCGATCCTCATTTGAAATTTTAGCAAAATGAACTTGAGCAATGGATGCAGCTGCAATTGGCTCACTAAAGTCTCTAAAAATTTCATCAATATTTTTTTGAAATTCTTTTTCAATAATTGTAATTGCTTCATTTCTTGAAAATGGCGGAAGACTATCTCTTAATAATGCCATATCCTCCGCTATAACATTTCCAATAATATCAGGTCGTGTTGATATGAGTTGTCCTAATTTAATAAATGATGGCCCTAGTTTGTTGAGTGCTTGTGCAATACGTATACCATCGGGAGAGTTTTTGTATTCATTTGATTTTATTTTCCCAAATGAAATAATGAATGTAAAGATATCAAAAAGAATTTTAAATTTAATATTTTTTCTTATTAATATAAGAATATTATATTCTTTAAATACTCTGATAATTTTAATAAAGAAGAAAAAATTATTTATCATTTTTTTTCCATGCAGAATGTATGGCTACAATTCCATTAAAAATATTTCTATACTCAACATCAGAAAAGTTATTATTTTGTATAATAGACTGAAAAGAATCTTGAGAAGGAAATTTTTCAATTGTGTCAGTTAAATATTTGTATGGCTTTTCATCACCAACAATAATTTTTCCGATTACTGGAATTACTCTTGAGTATATTGAATACATTTTGGCGAGATTAATATTCTGAACTTTTGAAAATTCTAAACACATAAGTCTTCCATTACTTTTTAAAACTCTTCTTGCTTCACTTAAGGATTGATTAATATCCGTAAAATTTCTAGCTCCAAAAGAAACTAAATAAGCATCAAAAGTATTATCCTCAAAAGGTAAATTTTCAGCCGCAGCATTAATCCAAGTAATTTTGTTATCAAACTTATATTTTTTTTGTTTTCCAAATTTTGTCATATTGATATTAGGATCGCAAACTGTTACAAATCCTTCACCATTTATTCTGTCTAGAAATCTCCTAGCAATATCTCCAGTTCCACCCGCTACATCAATTATATTCATTCCCAATGTTGGTTTTAACCAATCAATAAGACACTCTTTCCAATATCTGTGAGCACCTACTGACATGATATCATTCATCAAGTCGTAGTTGCTTGCTACTTTATTAAATACTTCAGTTGTTTTCATAAAAACTAAATCTACATCAAATACTCGTATTCATACTTAATAGAAAGTTTAATATATATTTATATGCCTGAATTGCCAGAAGTTGAAACAGTTATAAGAGGAATTAGAACTAGGTTATTGAACCAAACTATTAATAAATGTGAGTTAAGTTCAAAAAAACTGAGGTATCCGTTAACTAGAAACTTCAAAAAAAGTATTCTTTTTACAAAAGTTATAAATATATCTAGAAGAGCGAAATATATTCTCATTAATTTAAATAATGATAAAACAATCATCATTCACCTTGGAATGTCAGGAAGAATTATTCTTTCTTCAAACAATAAAAACTTAAAATTCAAACATACTCACATGACCTTGTATTTTAAAAATAATATAGTAGCCAAATTCATTGACCCTAGAAGATTTGGTTGCCTTCTTGTTATTGATACTAAGGATATTTTTCAAAACAAATTATTTAAACACCTAGGTCCTGAGCCATTGAGCAGAAACTTTAATCCACTTTATCTGCAAAGATCATGTCAAAATAAAAAGACTACAATTAAGTCAATAATTATGAACCAATCGGTTGTCGTGGGCGTAGGAAATATTTATGCATCAGAGTCACTATTCCGTTCAGGTATAAATCCAGGTAAAAAAGCATTACTTATAACTTTTGATGAATGTAATGAACTAGTCAGAAATATTAAATTTATCTTGAGTAGAGCTATCAAACTTGGAGGAACAAGTATAAATGACTATTCAATGGTCAATGGGATGCTTGGGTACTTTCAAAACGAGCTAAAAGTCTATGAAAGAGAAGGTAAAAATTGCATAAAAAAAACTTGTAATGGTCGAATATTAAGAATAGTAATATCGCAGCGATCTACCTATTATTGTTCGCGTTGTCAAAAAAATTGAATAAAAGAAAATGGCTAATACAAAATCTGCAAAGGCTAAAGTTAGAGAAATTCAGAACAAGACTGAGTTTAATAAGTCTATAAAAAATAGATATCGTACCTTTTTAAAAAAAGTTGAACTAAATATAGTAAAGGGTGATAAAAAAGAAGCCCAAGCTTCTCTAAAAATTGCAGAATCTGAAATTATGTCTGCTGTTTCGAAAAAAATTCTTCATTTGAATACTGCATCAAGAAAAATATCTAGACTTTCAAATAAAATAAAATCTCTAAAATAATTTTTCTATTAGAATCTAACACTTACATCTTGTTATGTAAGTACTTTAAAAAGTTAATGCTCTAAATTGATTTATTTTTGGACTGCAAATTTAATATTAAAATTTATTTACATTTTTTTTCTTTTCTCATTGCGATTCATTTTTTTAAAGGCTAAGTTAAAATCAAATTGAACACAAAATCTGTGTTTAGTTTTCCAAAAATTTTTTGAAATTATTTTTTTTGAAAAAATTATGGGCTTATTATTGCCAGATTTAATTTAGTCATAAAAATGTAAAATTCATTTTTATTTTTTGGATTATTTAGATAGAATTTTTATATATTTGAGGGCAATTAAATTTTATGGCACAGGATCTTAATCAAATCAGCCCTATTGAAATAAATGTTAAAGATCTATGGCATATAGTTCTTAAAAAATTAAATAATGAATTTGGAAATGAAATATTCAATAGCTGGATAAAGAATATAAAAGTCAAATCTATTGATGACGACATCTTATATTTCTCAGTTCCAACAAGATTTATACGTGACTGGATTACGTCTCACTATTTAGATAAAATTATTTTTTTCTTAAACGCTGAAAATCCAAATATTAGGCGCGTTAAAATATCAATTGATAACATGTTATCAGCAAATCATGAAAACCTAGAAGAAAGTAGTTCTGAAACAATTAAATATCAGAATCGATCTTCAAATTTAAGTCAGTCTGATGATTGGCCTCTAGATGAAAGATTCACTTTTGATAAATTTATAACTGGTCCTTCTAACGAGTTAGCTTTTGCGTCTGCAAAAAGAATAGCACAATCAGAAAAATTTGATTTTAATCCACTGTTTTTATATGGTGGTGTTGGTCTGGGTAAAACTCATCTTATGCATGCCATTGCCTGGGAAATTTCAAGCAAAAATCCAAATGCTAAAGTATTATATCTTTCTGCGGAACGATTTATGTTTCAGTTTATTAAATCTTTAAGACAAAAAGATACCATGAGTTTCAAGCAAAAATTTAGATCTGTAGATGTTCTAATTTTAGATGATATTCAGTTTATGGTTGGTAAAAATTCTACTCAAGAAGAGTTTTTTCACACATTTAACTCATTACTTGATCTTAATAAGAAAGTAATTTTATCTTCTGACAGAGCTCCAAGCGATCTTGAGGGTTTTGATGAAAGAATAAAATCTAGATTATCCTGGGGTCTTGTTGCCGATATTTTACCCGCCTCTTTCGAACTTCGATATGAAATTCTTAAAAAGAAATCAGCTGAGCTTTTCAAGACTAATAATAACCATCATACACTTGATGATTCAGTTCTAATTTTCTTAGCTAAGACAATTGTGAGTAATGTTAGAGAGTTAGAAGGAGCGCTTAATAAAGTAGTAACTTTCTCAAATATAATGAATAAGAAAATTGATGTAGAATTAACTAAAACTGTATTGAAAGATTTACTTAGATCAAACAATAAGAGAATCACTATTGATGAAATTCAAAATAAAGTTTCAAATTATTATAATATTAATGTTGATGATCTTATTTCAAGTAGAAGACTTAGATCCTTTGCAAGGCCAAGACAGGTAGCAATGTACCTTTCAAAAAAACTAACCTCAAGGTCATTGCCTGAGATTGGTAGAAAGTTTGGAGGTAGGGATCATACAACGGTCATACATGCAGTTAAAAAAATAGACCAATTAAAATCTGAGAATGAAAAATTTGATGAGGATGTAAGTGTACTTACTCAAATAATCACATCTTCATAGTATCTTTTGAATACTCAAATCTTTAACTATTGATAATAAGATTGTAGAATAGTAATTATATATTCATATGGATTTTAGAGTTAACAGTACAGATCTTCTTAAAGCATTATCGCATATACATGGTATTGTAGAGGTGCGTCACACTCTTCCAATATTATCAAACATAATTATTACAACTAATGATAACTCTTTATCACTATCTTCAACTAATTTAGATATTTTCTGCTCTGATGACTTAGAAGCTGAAGTTGGTCAAAATGGATCTACTTCAGTATCAGCTTCAACTTTTTACGAGATAGTTAAAAGGCTTCCGAGTGGATCTGAAATTCATGCATCATTATCAGAAGAAGACTCAACATTGGTATTAAAGTGTGGGAGATCAAAATTTAATCTTACCACTATTTCACCAGATGATTTCCCGAAGATCTCTCATGATGATTTAAATATCCAATTTGTCTTAAGTGCAACAGAGCTTAAAAGAATGATAGATAAGACTAAATTTGCAATATCTAACGAGGAAACAAGATATTATTTAAATGGTGTTTTTCTTCACCAAACTCAGAAAAACTCAATAGATATTCTGAGGGCAGTTGCTACTGATGGGCACCGATTAGCTCAATACGATATTCCTCTACCGCAGGGTGCTAAGGATATGAACGGAATAATTATACCAAAAAAAATGATTCAAGAGTTAAGACGAGTTTTAGATGATGCTAACGGTGATATCAATATACAGTTAAATGAAAATAAAATTAAATTCTCATTTAATAACATGCAAATTATTTCAAAAGTTATTGATGGAACTTTTCCTGACTATACTAAAGTTATTCCCCAATCTAATGATAAATCAATTACAACCAATAATGACGAATTAAAAAAAGCAATTGATAGAGTTTCTGCGGTTGCAATTAACGAAGAAACTAAATCAAAGGCTATAAAATTGATTATTGAGTCAAATAAAATATCCTTAAGCGTCGACTCAACATCAAGAGGTTCTGCAATTGAAGAAATTGACTTAGAATATAATAGTGAAAAGGTTGAGATTGGTTTTAATTCAAGGTATTTAATTGATATATGTAATGAGATTGATGGTGATAAGATTAACCTCAAATTTTTAAATTCAACTTCTCCTGCAATTATTTTAGATAATACAGACGAAAATCTATTCTTTGTATTAATGCCAATGCGAATATAGATATACATGTATTCCAATGGAATAATAAAAAAAATATCAATCTTAAATTTTAGATCTCATCAAGAACTTTTTATTGTTTCAGATAAAAGTAATGTCGTGCTATTTGGAGAAAATGGAGCGGGAAAAACAAATATCTTAGATGCCATATCAATGTTTTCTCCGGGCAAAGGTATGAGAAATACTAAACATGAAAATATGGTCAACAAAGACTCAAAAATTAAAAGTTTTGAAATTAAAATGTTACTCAAATATAATCATGGTGATTTACACATTCATAAAAAGTTTAAAACTGATTCAGGTAAGCAACAAATAAGTTATTTTGTTGATGAAGAAAAAGTTACATCAAATGATTTACTAAATTATTTGAGGATAATTTGGGTTACACCTGTGATGGAAAAAGTAATGCTTCAAAGCTATTCTGAAAAAAGAAAATTTTTTGATAGAATGATTTTTAACATAAACCAAATTCACTTAAAAAATTGTAGAAAACTAGAAAAGCTTTTGAAAGAAAGATTAAAGCTCCTTGATCAGTATACTTCTAATAAAGAATGGATTTCAATTATTGAGAATAAGATATCAGATGTTTCATTTGATATTTTAGATGAAAGAAAAAAGAATGTTAAGCTGTTAAACGATTATTTATCAAAAATTACAAAACCATTTACTTCATGCAATGTTCAACTTTCGCACAAACTTGAAAAAGATTTTTTTCATTTGAAGAAAAATGAGTTCAAAGAGAAATATTCAAATATTTTGAGTAAAAATAGATCAATTGATAGAGAAATATCAAGAACATCGGTCAATATAAATAGTGTCGATTTCAATATCTTTAAGTCAAAAGACCTCACTATTGAGGCAAAAGACTGCTCAACAGGTGAGCAAAAATCAATGCTAATATCAGTTATTATTTCTGTTTGTAAAATAATTAAAGATTTAAATAAAGATTTAACTCTTATAGTTTTAATTGATGAGGCAATGGCTCACTTTGATGCTAAGCATAGAGAAAAATTATTTGATGAACTTGTTCAATTGAATTCACAGGTATGGTATACAGGTGTATCAAAAGAACTTTTCAAAAGTATATCGGGCCAAACTATTTTCTTTGAAGTGAAAAATAATATATAATTTACATATGAATAAAAACGCAAGTGCTAATTACGGCGCTGAATCTATTAAAGTATTAAAGGGTCTTGATGCAGTAAGAAAAAGACCTGGAATGTATATTGGAGATACCGATGATGGTACAGGTTTACATCATATGGTGTTTGAGGTTGTTGATAATTCAATTGATGAAGCATTGGCGGGACACTGTGATGAAATTAATATTTGGTTGAATGCCGATGGCTCAGTAACCGTTGAAGATAATGGAAGAGGTATTCCAACAGAGATACACCCTGAAGAGAAAATTTCTGCGGCTGAGGTAATAATGACACAATTACATGCTGGTGGAAAATTTGATCAAGACTCATATAAAGTTTCTGGTGGATTACATGGTGTAGGTGTTTCAGTTGTGAATGCGCTCTCTTCTGTTCTGAATCTAAAAATTTACAGAGATGGTCATAATTATGAAATAAACTTTAATAAGGGTGTTGCAGTAGAGCCACTTAAAGACTTAGGCAAGATAAATGATAAACAAGGTACTCAAATAACATTTAAACCTGATAAAGATACGTTTACAAATGTTGACTTCAGTTCAAAAATTCTCACTCAGAGATTTCGTGAAATGGCATTTTTAAATCCATTAATTTCAATTAATTTTTTTGATAGAAGAGAAGCTGATATCAAAGAAAGTAAATTTCATTATGAGGGTGGTATTAATGAATTTGTAAAATTTCTAGATAAATCTAAAAAACCTCTTATTGATGAGCCAGTTTTCATCGAAGGCAAAAAAAACAATATAGAGTTTTCTTGTGCACTTTGGTGGAATGATAGTTATTATGAACAAATATTAGCATTTACAAATAATATAAGACAAAAAGATGGAGGCACACATCTATCAGGTTTTAGATCCGCAGTTACAAGAGTTGTAAATAATTTTTACGATGACTCAGTAAGTAAAAAAAACCAAGTTTCCACAAGTAGTGATGACATAAGGGAGGGCATTACTAGTGTATTATCTGTTAAAGTTCAAGATCCAAAGTTTTCTTCTCAAACAAAAGATAAGCTCGTCTCATCAGAAGTTAGACCTGTCGTAGAAAGTCTGATTAGTGAGAAACTTACCATTTGGTTCGAACAAAATCCCCAGGCAGTTAAAGTAATATTATTGAAAATACAAAAAGCTGCCGAAGCAAGAGAGGCTGCAAGAAAAGCTAGAGATTTAACTCGAAGAAAAAGCTCTTTAGAAGTAAGTAACCTCCCAGGCAAACTTGCGGATTGCCAAGAAAAAGATCCTAAGCTATCAGAAATATTTATTGTCGAGGGAGATTCTGCCGGAGGCTCTGCAAAACAGGGAAGAGATCGAAAGTTTCAAGCCATTTTACCTTTAAGGGGAAAAATACTAAATACTTGGAAATCAAGAATTGATAAAATACTCGGATCTACTGAGATTGGTACCTTAATTACAGCATTAGGAGTTGGCATTGGCAAGAATGAGTTTGATCCTGAAAAACTCCGGTATCATAAAGTTGTAATAATGACCGATGCTGATGTTGATGGCTCTCATATCCGTACATTGCTTCTAACTTTTTTCTTCAAAGAAATGCGAGAGCTAATTCAAAATGGACACTTGTATATAGCCAGACCACCTTTGTATAAAATTAAAAAAGGAAAAGATGAATTATATTTAATGGATGATCAAGAATTAAGTCATGCTTTGATAAACTATGGAAGTAAAGATTATGAATTTCAAACATCTCAAGGAACGATATTTAAAAATAAAGATTTAGAAAATGAGTTGAGAAATATTTCAGTTGCAGAAAGTATTTTAAATCGAGTCCCTGATCGATATGATAAAAAGTTTCTTGAACAAATTGCAATTGCTGGATGTCTAGATGTATCTAAGCTTAAAGATAATTCTAGAGCTTCAGCAGAAGCCTGTAAGTATTTATCCCAAAGAGTGGATATGATTACGCCTGACTATGAAAGAGGATGGGAAACTTCTTTTGAGTATGATAAAGGTTTCACTTTTACGAGAAAAATAAGAGGAGTTGACGATATTTCTATTATTGACATGGATTTAATTAAATCACAAGCTATTGAAACTCTATCGAAAAACTATGACTCTCTCTATGCAATGTTTCAGGCTCCAGGAAAACTAATTGGTAATAATGATTATGCTGAGACAATTTACTCTCCATCTCAATTATTAGAAATTATAAATAATGAAGGAAAAAAAGGACTCTCACTTCAGAGATATAAAGGTTTAGGTGAAATGAATCCAGAACAACTCTGGGAAACTACATTAGATCCAAAGAATAGATCATTGCTACAAGTTAAAATAGATGATCAAGTAGGGTCACAACAAATTTTTGAAAATTTGATGGGTGACGATGTAGCACCTCGTAGAAAGTTTATTGAAGAAGGCGCCTCAACAGTTGTAAATCTTGATATTTAATCGAAGCGCAATCTATACATATAGTTTTCATTCTGTTTAAGCCATTTCTGAGCATCTTTTCTATTAGGAATTAGTCTGTCAACTAAGTTCCAGAAATTTTTGCTATGATTAAATTCTATTAAATGGCTTAATTCATGAGCAATTATATATTTCAATATATATTGAGGACAAAAAATTAATCTCCAATTTATACTTATTTCATTTTTTGAATTGCAAGAACCCCAGTAAGAAAAAGAATTTGATACCTTCACTTGAGAGACTTTAACACCTAACATTTGTGAGAAGTCATTAATTATTTCTTTAGATTTATTTTTTACTTCATCTTTCATCCACTTTAAGAGAACACTGGAATGTCTTTTATTGGATAATATTTCAATAGTGTGATTCTTTAGATAGACTTTATTTCTTGTGGAAGAAATATATTTTATTTCAAAAATACGATCAAAAAAATTTATTTGAAGTCCATCATTTATTCTTATTATTGGTTTAAATTTTTTAATTTCTTCATGTAGCCAATCAAGATTTTCTTTAGCAAATTCTGCGCCTTCATCATATTTTACATGATGAGGTATTGAAACAAGTCCATTTAAATCCTTCTTATCAAGTGAGAGTTTATAGCTTTTTGATAATTTATTTTTTTTTACCTTAATTAAAATGATCTCTTTTTTGTGTATAAACTCAAATTTTTTTATTAAATTTTTTCGATGCTTTTTTATTAAAGTCATATTAATTAATATAATTAATTTTTGAATTTAAAAAAGAAGAGAAAAACTTTTGAGACAAGGTAATTTAACAAAACAAGATAATATTTCTTTAAAACTTAGAACTCTTATCTTTTTCAATTGGATTGCAATTATTGGTCAATCTTTAGCAGTTTTTGTTTCATACTCACTTATTGATGTTGAGTTCAACCTCTACGCAACAATATCTTTAATTTTAATCTTATTATTATTAAATATTTTTTTAACCTTAAGGTATCCAGTAACTAAGACTCTAAATTTTAACGAAATTACAATCTATCTGTTATTTGATCTCTTCCAGCTTATTTCTTTACTATATCTTACAGGTGGTCTCACAAACCCTTTTTGTATCCTTATTCTAGTTCCCATAGTAATTTCTTCTACTTATCTTGATTTGAATCGAACAATATTTATTTGTTTAGCATCAATTATTTCTCTAAGTATTTTACTTTTTTTCTATGTTCCAATAAGTAGTGATTTAATCAATTTTAATAGTAGCAGCTTCTCTGAAGTTGAAATTTTTTCAATATGGGGAGCATTAATTATAACACTTATTTTTATTTCTGCTTATTGCTTTAGAACTGCAAGTGAGTCTCGCAAGGCAGGTGAAGCCCTACGTGAAACTCAAATGGCATTATCAAATGAGGAAAAAGTATCTGCACTTATGAGTCTTACAGCTGCTGCGGTTCATGAACTAGGCACTCCACTCTCTACTATTTCAGTGGTCTCAAAAGAGCTTGTTGGAAATCTAAATAAAAATGACTCAAATTATGAAGATTTACTCTTGATACAAACACAAGTCAAAAGGTGTGCAGAAATATTAAAGAGACTTCGAACAAGTAATTTTGTGACTGGCAGTGATGAGTTTCTAAATGAATTTACATTTACAAGTCTTATAAATGAAGTACTAGAAGATTATTCTAATGAAAAAATTGAAGTTTCAATTAATGCTGATGATATTTTTGCTGAAAAGAACATAACTTTTTCAAGAGTTCCAGAGATTATTCAGTCTTTATCAAATATAGTGGATAATGCTTTTAAATATGCAGAAAATAAAATTATTATTAATTTGAAATATGCAGAAAAGTACATAATTGTTGAGATAATAGATGATGGAAAAGGCTTTTCCCCTGAAATTTATTCATTATTGGGAGAACCTTATGTTCGAAGGAGTATTGATAAGGAAGATAAAGGATTAGGCTTGGGCTTATTCATATCAAAAAATTTAATTGGTAAGACTTATGGTGATATTGAGTTTTTAAATCAGAAGCCAAACGGAGCATGTGTAAGAATTTATTTAAACAAGAAAGAATTAAATATTAGCTAGTTTTATGAATGAAGATAATTCACTTTTAATCTTAGATGATGATGAAATCTTTTGTAAGCGATTACAAACGGCAATGAGTAGAAAAGGTTTTGACTCATATGGAGCCTATTCAATCAAAGAAGCAAAAGAATTACTTAAAAATTCTATACCAAAATACGCTGTAATCGATTTGAGATTAGGTGATGGTAATGGACTTGAAGTTGTATCAATAATTTCAAAACAAAGAAAAGATAGTAAGATCATAATTTTAACTGGATATGGAAATATTCCAACTGCTGTTGCTGCAGTTAAGGAAGGGGCTTGTGATTATTTATCAAAACCAGCTGACGCCGACGATATTGAGGCCGCTCTTAGATCTCCATACGAGAAAATGCCTGATCCACCGATTAATCCGATGTCTGCAGATCGGGTTAAATGGGAGCATATTCTTAGAGTATATGAGCAATGCAATAGGAATGTATCAGAAACTGCTCGTAGACTTAAAATGCATAGAAGAACCCTTCAAAGAATTCTTCAAAAAAAGTCCCCACGATAAAATAAGATTATGCTGATTTCTTTAAATTATTGATTTCACTCAGAGTACTTACACCTTGGTCAGCAATCTCTTGACCTGCAACAGTATCATTTTCAGAATCTAGTTCATCCATATTTACGAACTCAGCATATGTTGCTTTAGTTCTGTCAGTAATAATATGCGCTTTAAGTAAAGTTTTAACCAAAACCCTGAATATATTATTTTGGTTTTTCATTTCATCTTTAATAACTTCACCCTGATCAATATATTTATGAAATTCTTGATCAACCCATTTATAATCTAAGCCAACACAAGAATATACATGTTTCTTTTCAGTTGGATTTACAAGATTAAATAAAAGTTCAACAAATATTTTTTCAGCCCAATCTTCAACTTTTATGTGCTCACTTTTTGATAACTTAGGAATAGTTCTGTCTGCCCAAATTTTACCAAACTTATGATGAAAAGCCTCGTCACTCATTGTGTACTTCAACAACGTTTTTAGAACGGGATCATTTGTATTTTCGTAAGCCATTGCAAAAGCGCCCATTGCTAATCCCTCAATCATCATCTGCATTCCAACGATTTTCTTATAGACAACATCTGATGATACAATGTCATTAGCAACTCTTCCAAGTGTTGGGCCAACCTTATATGGCGCTCCCCATCTTGCTTGAATATATTTTGTGAAACCTGCTACATGCCTAGCTTCTTCTCTCGTTTGATTTGCAGCGTATTCTTGTGCACCAGGATCCCTTAAAACATGACAAAGACTAGCACTTAAAGACAGCGCAGCTTGCTCACCATGCAGTATTTGCGATAATACAAATCTAAAACTTTCATTATTTAACTTAATTAGTTGTTTTTCAGATAATTTATCTCTGATGCTTGGTATTTGTAATTCAATTCCAAAAGGACCATCAGGGTCAACTATATTTTCATTATCAATATCAAACGGTATATCAAAATCGATGTATTTTTTGTCATTAGGATCCCAAAAATGTTTGTGAGTCGCGCTTATAATTTTATCAAAGGCATCAGATCGATCACTGTATCGGTCTTCATCCATCATTGGAATAAAGTGTCTAGGGTTAGCAGCATTATACGCAGGATCTTTTGTTAGAGAGTTCTTACCAGTATTAGATGTTTGCCACTTTTCTTGGACTTTATATACTTTGTCTTTTGCAATTATTTTAGCAATTTGTATTTTCTGAGATAATTCAACCATATGCAGAATTTAATTTAAAAAAATATATAAGTAAACATACTATTGAATGTCTAGATATATCAATGTGACAAACAGTCAAATTTATTTAATAAAAAAAAATCAATTTAATCAATATCTTATAAAAATTAATCATAAAATTTATTTTAAAAAGATTATTGTTTTTTGTGTACTTTGTCACAATTTTCCAATAATTTTAGCCAATCAAAAACCGGCTTTCAAAAAAAATAAACTAACTATTTATGTTGCAGAAAATTGAAGATTTTGTTTTTAAATTCAAGTTGTCAATATTAGGCATATTTGTTTTATTAACAATTGTTATGGGTTATTTTGCGCTCCAAATAAGAATGGATGCAGGATTCTATAAGCAGTTGCCATCAAATCACGAATTTATACATACATATTTTCAATATCAAGATGCTCTTAGTGGTACTAATAGTATTACTATCTCTCTTAGAACAACAGATGGGGAAATATTTGAAAAAGACTATCTTTCTAAGCTTTACGAACTTTCAGAAACTGTAAGATATCTTCCTGGAGTTAATCAAGCAAGTATGAAGTCTTTGTGGACTCCTAACACCAGAGTGATGAGGGTTACCGAGGAGGGCTTTGAAGCTACTACAGTTATACCAGGCAATATAACTCCTTCAGAATTAAATGATGCTGAAATAAAAAATATCAGAGATAGAGTTTTGACTGGTGGCCATGTTGGAAGTTTAGTTGCCAATGACTTTTCAGCTTCTTTAATTAGAGTTGAACTTACCGAATTTGATCCTCGTACAGGAGAAAAATTAGACTACTTACAGCTTGGAAGAGAAATTGAATCTATACGTGATGAATATGAGCAAGGAAATTATAAAGTCGAAATAACTGGATTTGCAAAAATGATTTCTGATATTGCAAGTGAGGCTTATAATGTTGTTATATTTTTTGCTCTTGCTTTTATTTTAACAATTCTAGCAGTTTTTTGGTATTCAAGGTCATGGACTTTAACTTTCCTTCCTTTAGTTTGTTCGCTTACTTCTTTGGTTTGGCAGTTCGGAATGTTAAAGGTTCTCGGTTTTGGACTTGATCCACTTGCAATTCTCGTTCCTTTCTTAGTTTTTGCTATTGGAGTTTCACATGGAATTCAACAGGTGAATCAAATCACAAAAGAAGTTATTGATGGACGGTCAGCCGAATATGCTGCAAGAGCTAGTTTTTCAAGATTATTAGTTCCTGGCAGTATGGCTTTAGTTACTGATCTCGTTGGTTTTGGAACACTTATTTTATTGCCAATTGGAATGATCCAAGAATTAGGTATTACAGCTTCAATTGGAGTTGCATTTAAAATTATAACAAATTTAATTATGCTTCCATTGGCTGCATCCTATGCAAGATATAACGATAATTTTGTTAAATCAGCATCATCAGCTATCGCATATAGAAGAAAAAGAGTAGCTATATTTGGACAGTTGGCAAAGCCTCGAGCAGCTGTCATTACACTTACAGTAAGTGCAATATTATTTGCTGGTGCAATTTTTATGGCATCAGACAGACATGTCGGTGATTTACATGCTGGTGCGCCTGAACTCAGACCCGAGGCAAGGTACAATCAAGACATTTCAGAAATAACTAATAGGTACAATGTTACTACGGATGTTTTAGTTGTTATTTTTGAGAGTTTAGCAACAACTCTTGGGCTACCTGCTTGTAGAACAATTGATATGATGCAGGCCCAAGATAATTTTCATTGGTATGCAGAAAATATTGATGGAGTTGTTTCTGTAATATCTCTCTCCAGTATTGCTAAGAGAGGAATGAGTGGTTACGCAGAAGGCAATTTAAAATGGTCTTATTTACCAAGGAATGACAGAGCTTTGTCTTTTGCTTCTAGTGTTGTTGGCCCAGAATCAGGTTTAATGAATGAGAGCTGTTCGATCATGCCAATCTATATTTTTACGGAAGACCACAAAGCAACAACAATCTCTCACATTATTGAGGAAATTGAAAATTACAAAGATCAGTTTTTAAAATCAGACGCCACATATACCATGAAGTCATTCATTAAAAGACCAAGCGAGGGCACTGATTTCATTTCTGAAGCAAACGTAGTAAGTGGTTTTTATGCTGGTGAATTAAAAGATTGGAATATAAATGAACATGAATATTTTAATTCTGATGAATGGATTTTATTTGGCCATGAAAATAATTTCAATGTCAGAGATTTATGGACTAATAAACTTACTAGCTATTTTAGAGATATAGATCAATATGATGAAAAATTAGAACCTGCAGTAAGAGAAATTAGAAAAGCAGATATCGCTATCAAGACATTTTTTAATGAAAATCCAGATGTACCAGCAATTGTTTATGATATGGAAGAAATAAACTTTCGTTTAGCCAGTGGGACTGTGGGAATACAACATGCTACAAATGAAATTATTGAAGAGTCTGAAATACCGATGATGATGATTGTGTATGCCGTTATCTTTTTACTAGTTTTTGGAACATATTTGGATTGGAGAGCAACTATTTGTTGCACGGTACCACTTACATTTGCAACGATGTTGGGATATGCATTTATGGATATTATGCAGATAGGTTTAAAAGTTTCAACTTTACCTGTCATGGTTTTAGCCGTTGGTATAGGCGTTGATTATGCTTTCTATATTTACAACCGACTTCAGACATATCTGAAAGAGGGCATGGAAATTTCTCAGGCTTTCGAACAAACCTTCGCTAATACAGGTGCTGCTGTTGTGTTTACTGCTTTAACTCTTGCAATTGGTGTATCGACTTGGTCTTTCTCAGCTCTTAAGTTTCAGGCAGATATGGGAATGCTACTGACATTCATGTTTCTTATTAATATGGTATGTGCAATGACTACGTTACCAGCATTAGCTGTTGTCTTAGATAAAGTTTTTCCAAGAAAAAATGATAGTATATTTAAATTTGTAGGTGGCCAATCTGGTGTTGCATATTTAGTAGCAATCTCACTTGTTATTATCGCTCTATTTTTTATTTAATTACTTATTAATAAGTTTAATAAATAATTCTTCAAAATCATTATCCTCAATTTTTATATCTTTAATATTAATTTGCAGACCAGCTAATTTTTGTAGTAACTCTTGATGAGTAACTAATTTTGGATCGTATTCTATTGTTAAACTATTAATACTCTTAATGAATGAAATTTTTAGATCTTTGAAAATGTCTGTATCTATTACATTTGAGTCATCATGTTCGATAGTAATTTTTTTGTAATTCATCTTAGATTTTATTTTTTTTGTTTCATCTAAAACTAAAAGCTTACCTTTATTAATGATTGCTATTTCATCACATAAGTTTTCAGCTTCATGTAAATAATGAGTTGTTATAATTATTGTTTTACCCTGAGTTTTTAATGATCTTATATTATCCCATAATGTTTGCCTTAACTCTACATCCACGCCAGCTGTTGGCTCATCAAGAATGAGTATCTCGGGGTCATGAACCATGGCTTTAGCAATAAGTAATCTTCTTTTCATTCCACCAGAAAGAGTTCTGGCATAAGCATCAGCTTTATCTTCTAAAGCTAATAATTTAAGAATTTTTTTTGTTTGCCTTTTTTCTTTTGGAACGCCATAGAGTCCTGCTTGTAGTTCTAATAACTCAAAAGGAGTAAAAAAAGGATCCATATTCAATTCTTGAGGAACTATACCAATACGTGGCTTTATTTCATTTAGCTCTTTTGAATAATCTTTTCCAAGAACCTCGATACTACCCGAAGTTTTGTAAACTAGGTCAGCGAGGATGTTAATTATGGTAGACTTGCCAGCACCATTAGGTCCCAATAAACCAAATATAATTCCAGATTTAATTTCTAGCGAAATGTTATCTAAGGAGTAGGTTTTTTGATTTTTATAAATCTTTGATAAATTATTAATTTTTATTGCAATGTTTTCACTCATAACTATTTTGTACAATTAATAGTTTTTATTTTAATTTCTTGTATCATATAAACTTATGAGCTCACCAGATAAAAAAGATTCACACTATCAAGTTTCGGAAATTGTTCACAGTAAAAAGGTTAGTTGTGATGGAGGTGGAGGTGTCTTAGGACATCCAAAAATATATCTTGATATGGGAAAAGAAAATCAAATTATCTGTCCTTACTGTAGTAAAAATTTTATTCTTAAACTTTAGTTTATGAATAAAAAAAACCATCTATTTTTAATTGATGGCTCTGGATATATCTTTAGAGCTTACTATGCTCTACCTCCTTTGTACCGAAAAAGTGACGGCCTTCCAACAGGAGCTGTTAACGGTTTCTGTAATATGATTTATAAACTAGTAGAAGATACAAATCGTGATGTGAAACCATCACATATAGCTGTAATATTTGATAGTGCAAGAAAGACATTTAGAAATGATATTTATAAAGATTATAAAGCAAATCGAGGAGAGCCTCCTGAAGATTTAATTCCACAGTTTCAAATAATAAAAGACTCTGTGAAAGCTTTTGGTATTCAATCCATCGAATTACCTGGATTTGAGGCTGATGATATTATTGCTACATATGCACGAATTGGAAATGAAAAGGGTTGGCAAGTTTCAATTGTTTCTTCAGATAAAGACCTTATGCAGATTGTAGACAGAAATATTTCACTTATTGATACAATGAAAAATAAATCAATTGGACCAGATGAAGTTATAGAAAAATTTGGAGTTGAACCGAAAAAAGTTATAGATGTTCAAGCTTTGGCAGGCGACAGTTCAGATAATGTTCCAGGAGCACCAGGTATAGGAATTAAAACAGCAGCAACATTAATAAATGAATTTGGAAATCTAGAAAACTTACTTAAAAACTGTCATCAAATAAAGCAGAACAAAAGACGAGAGACATTAGAGAATTTTCAAGAACAAATTTTAATAAGCAAGAAGTTAGTTACGCTTAAAAACGATGTTAGTGATATTCCTACAATTGAACAACTTAAAAGTACTAAAGCTAATGTAAACGAACTAATTCCATTTTTAACTGATCTAGAGTTAAATAAACTAGCTGACAGAATAAAGAAAAAAAATCCTAACGTTGATCTTTCAATTAGTAAAAATAAAAATAAGGCGTCAATTTCAAATTTTGAGAAAAAACCAACCATTAAAAAAAATATCGATCAAACTGGCAATCAGAAAACAAATTATTCAATGATAAATGATGAAAGTAAACTTGAAGAAATTATAAATCAAATCTCAAAACAAGATATGTTTGTATTTGATGTTGAAACAGACTCATTAGATATACAAACAGCAAAATTAGTTGGAATCTCTGTTTGTTTTAATTTAGAAAATTCTTTTTACATTCCAATTGGTCATCAAGAGGATACCAAACAATTAGAAATTAGTCAGATTAAAAATAAATTAGCTCCACTTTTTAAATCTGAATCAATCATTAAGGTTGGGCATAATATTAAATTTGACATTGCTATTCTTCAAAAGTATGAAATTCAGGTAAACAGTATTGATGATACGATGTTAATGTCTCTAGTATGTGATGCTGGAATAAATCGTCATAATATGGATGATTTAGCAAAAATTCATCTTAATCGTGAAACAATAAAATTCAAAGATGTAGTTGGCTCAGGTAAATCTCAATTAACATTTGACCAAGTCAAAATTTCTGAGGCTATAAATTATGCTGCAGAAGATTCAGAAATTACATTCAGACTTTATAAATTATTTAAGAAAAGAATACTCAACGAGAGAAACGCATCTGTTTATTATGAAATTGAAAGACCCCTAATAAACTCTATTTTGAAGATGGAAACTAATGGAATGAAGGTTGATAATAATTATCTGAAAAATTTATCTAATGAATTTGAGCTCAGGATTAAAAATGTTGAAAAAAAGATTTTTAAGCTTGCAGGAAAAGAATTTAATATTGGATCACCTAAACAGTTATCGGAAATTTTATTTGATTTTCTAAAATTAAATCCCCCCAAAAAAACAAAATCTGGTGAAAGATCAACTGGTATCGAAGTTCTAGAGGATCTTGCGTATGAAGGAAATAAGATTGCGGAGCATATTATCGACTGGAGGCAAATTTCAAAATTACGAAGTACTTATTCTGAAGCTCTTCAAGGCCATATTTCTAACGAAACAGGTAGAATTCATACTTCTTTTTCAATGGCGTCAACAAATACTGGGAGACTGGCTTCATCAGATCCTAATCTTCAAAATATACCTATTAGAACTGATGAAGGCAGATCAATTCGTAAAGCCTTTATTGCTGAAAAAAATAAAACAATATTTTCTGCTGACTATAGTCAAATTGAATTAAGAGTTCTTGCACACATAGCTAATGTTGATCAGCTCAAAGAAGCTTTTAATAATAATGATGATATTCATAAGATGACAGCTTCAGAAATATTTAATGTTAAAATGAAAAATGTCACCAATGATCTGAGGAGACAAGCTAAAGCAGTGAATTTTGGAATTATTTATGGAATTTCAGCATATGGATTGGCTAAACAACTCAGTATATCCAATTTTGAGGCTTCAGATTTTATAAAAAAATATTTTAATAAATTTAGTGGAATAAAAGATTTTATGGAAAATACAAAGGAGTTATGCCGTCAAAACGGTTATGTTGAGACATTATGTGGACGAAAATGTTTTTTCCCTCGAATAAAAGATAAAAATTTTGCTTTACGATCTTTTCAAGAAAGAGCTGCAATAAATGCCCCAATTCAAGGAACTGCAGCAGATATAATTAAATATGCTATGATAAAAATAGATAAGAAGTTGAATAATAATGAAGATTGTAAAATGATTTTACAAGTACACGATGAATTAATTTTTGAAATTCAAAAGAGTAAAATTGAAAAATATTCTAATTTAATAATAAATGAAATGCAAAATGCTCTAGAGCCTCATACTAAATTAAGTATACCTTTGATAGTTGATAGCAACTCTGGTAAAAATTGGAATGAGGCGCATTAATGAGTGAAGTAATAGTTCTAGTTACAGGTGGTTTTGATCCTATTCATAGTGGCCATATTTTATATTTGAAAGATGCAAAAAAACTTGGTGATAAACTGATCGTAGGAGTTAATTCTGATCAATGGCTGATAAATAAAAAAGGAAGCCCCTTTATGCCTATAGATGAAAGGATTAATATAATTTCAAATTTATCAGTAGTTGATGAAGCTATTGAATTTGAAGATGATAAATTTAATTCTGCAAGTGGTGCAATTCATAAGGTTCTTCAAAAATATCCTAATCATAAGATAATATTTGCAAATGGTGGAGATCGAAATGATAAAAATATTTCAGAGATGAATGAATTTAGTGATCATCCTAATGTATTCTTTGAGTTTGGAGTAGGTGGAGATTATAAAAAAAATTCATCAAGTTGGATTCTTAAAAATTGGAATGGCACAAAAGAGATTAGACCATGGGGGTGGTATCGAGTTATTGATGACTCTGATGACCACAAAGTAAAGGAAATACAAGTAAATCCAAAATCTAGATTAAGTTTACAATCGCATAGTAAAAGATCAGAGGTTTGGACAGTAATTAAAGGTGAAGCATTAGTCACAATAGACACAAAAACTTTTTTATTAAAAAAGAATGAGTCAACATTTATTCCTGCAGAGTCAGTGCATCGACTTGAAAATCAATTAGATAAGCCCCTTAGTATAATTGAAATACAAACAGGATCTTATTTTGGTGAAGATGATATTAAGAGATTTGAAGATGATTATAGTAGGTCATAATTAATGAAAACTTTGTCACCAAAATATTACTTAATTATATTTCTATTTTTAAATATAATTAACTTTGTTGATAGAAATATACTCTTTGCTTTTGGTGACACAATTAAAACAGAGTTTGCTCTAACAAACACTCAATGGGGCCTTCTCACAGGCTTAGTTTTTTTATTTTCATATTCTGTTGCCTCAGTTTTTATCGGTGTTTTAGGTGATAGATTTAGTAGAACTAAAATTATTGGAATAGGTATTATGTTTTGGAGTGCGATGACAGCTCTAACAGGCCTTGCAAAAAATATTTCAACTTTATTTTTATCAAGAGCACTAATTGGAGTTGGTGAGTCTTCACTTTCGCCCAATGCTATGTCTATGTTAAGTGACGTTTATCCTCAGGAAAGAAGAGGACTTGCAACTGCTATTTACTATTTAGGAATACCTCTAGGAGTTGGGATTGGGTTTCTGATAGCAAGTATCTTTGGTCCTATTTTTGGCTGGAGAAATATTTTTATTTCTCTTGGGGTTATTGGAGTCATAGTTGGTTTCTTAATTTATTTTCTAACTGAACCTGCACGAGGAGCATTTGATAAAAAAGATGATGCAAATACAGAACAATCAAAAATAAGTGATATTATTAAACTCGCCTTTAAATCAATTACGAGCTCAAGATCTCTCTGGCTGATAATGTTGGGTGGCGTGATAGGTCATATACCTCTGGGCGTGGGAGGCTTTGATACTGTGTGGGCTGTGCAGGAACGTGGATTTAAAGAAGAAGAATACACTGCAATATTTGGCCTCTTCTTTGTTATCGGAGGCTCAATAGGAGCTATTTTTGGAGGTTTTGTTGGTGATTATTTTGCAAAGAGATACAAGGCAGGAGCTATGTTGGCTCTAATTGTTATTTACATGTTTTTAATTCCAATGAGTATTTATTATAGATTTGCTTCTCCTGATAGTATCTATTTTTATGCTGCTCTCTTCTTAATTACTTTTCAAGTTACAGTTTTTTATGGACCTACATTTGCCGCTGTTCAATCTTTGTCTCCATACAAGGTAAGAACATCAATTCTTGCAATTTGGATTTTAGCAGTAAATATCGTAGGTATGGGCATAGGTAGCTTTTTTACAGGCTATTTATCTGATACAATTTTTGCTGATTTCAAAGATCCATTATCATGGTCTACATCCTTAATGGCTGCATTTACCTTTTTATCTCTTCTCTGCTATCACTTAGCAAGAAAAACATATGATGAAGATATTAAAAAAGCTCAGTTAAGTTAAGCTTTTACTGGACCAGAAGACCTTACATTATCATCGACATTACCCTCAAACTTTACAAAGTTTTCAATAAACATGGATACAAGTTTTTTTGCTTGTAAGTCGTAAGCCTTAGGATCATTCCATGAATTTTTTGGATTAAGTATTTTAGAATTCACATTACTTACATGAAGTGGAACTTCAAAGCCAAAGTTTTCATCTTTTCTCATTTCAGTATTAGCTAGTTCACCTGAAAGTGCTGCATTAAGTAAAGTTCTCGTATCTTTAATGCTTATTCGTTTTCCAACACCATAAACTCCACCAATCCATCCTGTATTGACGAGCCAGCAATCTACATCAAATTCAGAAATTTTCTTTTTCAAAAGATCACCGTACTCAATAGGATTTCTTGGCATAAACGGTCCACCAAAGCATGTTGAAAAAGTTGCTTGAGGCTCATTGCCCAAGCCCATTTCTGTTCCAGCAACTTTTGCAGTATAGCCTGATAAAAAATGGTACATCGCTTGAGAGGGAGATAATTTTGAAATTGGAGGCAATACACCAAACGCATCCGCAGTTAACATGATTATATTTTTTGGATGAGATGTTTTTCCACTAAGTGTTACATTTGGGATAAAATCTAAAGGGTATGCACCTCTTGTATTTTCAGTTAATGAATTGTCATCTAGATCGAGATCCCCATCAGATTTAAGAACTGCGTTTTCAATTACCGTTAACTTTTTCTGCGTAGTTGCATATATTTCTGGTTCAGCTTCCTGCGATAGTCTAATTAACTTGGCATAACAGCCACCTTCAAAATTAAATAGGCCTTCATCAGACCAGCCATGTTCATCATCACCAAGCAAGGATCTTCCAGGATCTGCACTTAAAGTGGTTTTTCCAGTTCCCGAAAGACCAAAAAATATTGCTGAGTCTCCGTCAGGGCCAGTATTAACAGAACAATGCATAGGCATAATACTTTTTTCAGGTAGAAAAAAATTTAACAGAGTAAAAACAGATTTTTTAGTTTCGCCAGCATACTCAGTACCGCCGATTAAAATTATTTTTTTTTCTAGATTTATCGCTATTACCGTTTCACTATTCGTACCATGTATCTTAGGAATCATTTTTAGATTAGGGAAATTTATAATTGTAAACTCACTATTGTAGTTTTGGAGTTCGTCTGATGTAGGTCTTACCAATAGGTGTCGTGCAAAAAGACCATGCCATGCATATTCAGTAATAATTGTTACTGGTAATGAATTTTTTCTATCAGCTCCTCCTAAAAGATCATGAACATATATTACTTTATCTTTTGAATACTCTGAAAATGTATCTAAAATTTTATCAAAGTGATCTTCAGATATTTCAACATTAGTTTCACCAAAATCTATTTTGGATCCATGAATTTTATCTTTTACAAAAAATTTATCATTTGCTGATCGGCCGGTGTGTTTTCCTGTCTTGACTACAAGTGCGCCATATTTTGATAAACGGCCTTCATTAATTTCTGATGAAATTTTATATAATTCATCAGAGCTTAGATTTCTATGCACTTTTGAGGCATTATTTATAAAGATTGAATTTAAGCTATTTTCCATAAGTGATGGCCAATAAAACATATTTCACAATCTATGTTAAGTTTAAATTTTGATATATTATGGGGATAAGTGAATAGATATTTTTCATGATTTAGGCCATTTTAATGACACAAATTAACTTACAATATTTCTTATGAAGCATACCGTAGCACTAGTTGATGATGATCGTAATATTTTGATATCACTCGAAGAAATTCTAAAAAAAGAAAATTTTTCAATTCAAAGTTACTCTGACGGGGATTCGGCATTAAAAGGAATGTATCGAATTCCCCCAGATATTGCAGTT
>Ga0181564_10000894_pt1 | contig 26629 bp, 20 predicted proteins | sample 011ome_24_FD_134512 | JGI IMG/M metagenome (GOLD analysis project Ga0181564, IMG submission 134512) | Coastal salt marsh microbial communities from the Groves Creek Marsh, Skidaway Island, Georgia - 011513CT metaG (megahit assembly) | ecosystem: Environmental > Aquatic > Marine > Intertidal... | reverse complement strand
GCAAGCCACAAACGACCACCATCGCGCATATCAACGCCAAATACTTCAAACTGATTGGTCGCCATTACCACTTATTTCCCGCTGCCAAGGGACGCGCCGCTTCACTCCTGACAACCTGCCAGGGTAACGATGCCGCCCCGCTATTTTCTACAGTGACCCATCGGCGCCTCAACCAAGTCTGATCGCCCACTTTCACCAAGGCGTCGATACGCAGGGTCTCTGCTGCGTGCTGAACGGGCCCTTCCAGCATCTCACCCTCGCCATCCATTACCCCGTCAAGCTGTTGCAACCGGGTTTCTATGGGCCCACTGTTTGCCGCGAAACCGCCCGCCAGGTCCTCAGTGACAATGTAATTCCTCACCGCATCGTAGACCCCTCGGTCTACCCCCGGCACCCGCATCAAGTCCTCAAGGCCATAAAATTGCTGCCCACGCCGCCCCTGGACGCCGTCTCTGTATGCTATCACGGCCCTTGCAAGGCGATCGGGGGAGTAACGCCACCGCTCCTCTTCCTCGGACTGGCCCCGCTGTGCCTGAGCAAACAATGCCGTCAGCCCCTGCATATTCTCTGTGCTGATGTTGACGAGCAAACCGCCGGGAATCATCCGAATATCTACAATTTTCCCACCAATTTGAAAGGATTGCTGCCTGTTGGCGCCCCTCTGGCCGCTCGATTTGAGGCCGATTTGCTCGGCAAGCGCCAGATTGATGGCGCCGTCCCCAGCGGCGGCGGCCTGGGCCTTGAAGTAATGCAGTTGGGCCAACCGTGTGTCAATCCGGGCCTCTGAAACAATGCCCGACACCAACAGAGCCATGCCTGCGATGAACCAGACCACAATGCCCAGCGCGACCCCCGATTGCGTCCTAGGCCCATTCAGCACCCCGGCCCTTGGGGCCCGGGGGGATCCGCTCCGTGCTGTTGACGCAAAGGGTTTCACTGCTGCACCTGCATAACCAGCTCAGGCCAAAACCTGTCGTTGGCCTTGATCACAAGCTTGACGTGACTCGGGGTCTCTCGCTCCACATCATCCTGAGTCCATTCCGCTTCGGGACCCTCGCGCGTCCACACCTCGAAAAGCTCAAGGTTATCGAGCACCTCGCGGCTGGGCGCCTGCTCCCAATCTTCGGGCTCCGTTTGGCCTGCGGGCTCCTGCCACTGGAGCATCAGTTTGTCGCCGAGCTTAACAAGCCGCAAAAAATAACTGCCGCCGTAAGCTTCGCCAAAAAGAATCTTGGCGCGCCAGGCTAGGCGCCCTTCTTCTACTCGGAAATACGCGACGGGGCGGCTAATTCCGTCGGTACCTCCGAACGTCAGTCCCTGACTTTTTGCTCCATGCGCACCCGCGACCGAGTTTTCCAGCGCATCGCGCAAAAAAGCACTGACACTGCGGAGCTCGTCGGTACGCGAGGTCATCTTGCTAATGGAGGTGGCGGTATTGCCCAAGGTGCGAAACCCAGTAACGGTTATCAGCATCACCAGGGACATGATGCCGAGGGCAATCACCATTTCAACAAGCGTAAATCCGCCCGCACGCCGATTCATCGAGACTCATCCCCCGCAAGACCTGCAACAACCGAGTCCAACTGAATGCGCCGATCCTTGAGACCATCAGCCCAACTGACAACAACTTCGATCTCCTGCAGTGCGCCTGGTTCCAGACCTGAGCGACCAGTCTGAGCCGGTTGTGCGATTACGGACCACTTAAACCCCCCTTCGGTGATGCCTGATATATCAAGACCCGAGGAGGGCGCCGGAGTGTGCTCTGCCAACAAAGAGCGGCCCAACTCCACCGCATAGGCATATCGCTCGTCAGCGCGCACATTTCTAGTAGCGCCCGAGGCCGCGGAATATAGACTGCTCAGTGCAATGCCCAGCACCGCGATCGCGACCATCATTTCAAGCAGCGACATACCTCGAGCGGAAAACTGCGACAACCTAGTCATCATCGTTTCCGAAATCGACGGTGACCCGACCCACCAGCCAGTCGACCGCAATAACGACGGAGTTACCACCCGCGCGCGTGATATCAACACCCCCCCCGCTGGCACCACCATCGGGATAGAAACGAATAACACCCATGCCGTCTCGGTTGACCTCTTTTGCGGAATGGGCGGCGAGCTCAACGTTATCGGCAAATTCGGCGCGCTCGTCGCCGAAAGTAACCACCCGGTCAGAGGGCGAAATCAGAACATCGCGGGCGGCACCTTGCGCAACCGCCGCATAGCGCGCAGAGTTCAGAAGCCCAATGGTTTCGCGGACTGCAGATCGATACTGCAAAGACTGGTAAAAGGTGATCGACTGGGGAACAGCAATAGCCAGCACCAGTCCCGCTACGGTCATCGCAGCGACTATTTCTACCAGTGTGAATCCGCGCTGGGTCGAGTGCTTAATCCCAGTTATTGACGTCGGCGTCCTCACCGTCACCACCCGGGGACCCATTTAGGCCGTAACTGAAAATATCCATCTCGGCTTTTTCGCCGGGATATTTGTAATTGTATTCCCGATTCCAGGGGTCGTTAGGAACCTTGCCACCTTTCAGATAGGGACCGTTCCAGCCCGTTGCGTTACCGGGCTTGCCTACCAGAGCATCCAGCCCCTCGCTTGTCGAGGGGAACCGGCCCACATCGAGCTTGTACATCTCAAGGGCTTGCTCAAGATCCCTTATCTGAATTTTTGCGGTTTTGCTTTTGGCGCCGCCCAGCTGGTTGAGCACCTGCGGGCCAACCAAACTGACCAACAAGCCAAGAATCGCCAGCACGACCAATAGCTCCATCAGCGTAAAACCACGCTGGCGTCGTCGTTGTAAATGCATGATCTGACTCCTCACTGTAGATTGTCTAAAACGCCGGTTACTGTGCCATCAAATAGCCAAATCATTAACCGAAAGAATGCCCATCAATATGGAAATAATAATGACCGCGATAATGGCCCCCATGGTCAATATCAACACGGGCTCAAGTAGCGTAAGCAGCCTTTTAACACCGGAGGCAACGTGATCCTCAAAGACCTTGGCCAGCTCCAGCATCATGCCATCCAAACTACCGGACTCCTCACCCACTCGCGTCATCTGAATGACCATAGGTGTAAACATTCCGGTTTCATCGAGGGCTACCGACATACGCTTACCCGCCTTAACCGCGGGGGGCAGCACATCGAGCCCTTCCTTCAATGGCAAATTCCCCACGGTGTCGATAGCGATCTCAATCGCCTTCAACAGCGAGACGCCGTTTCCCAACAACGTGCCCACGGTGCGGGCGAACTTTGCCATTTCATATTCAAAGGCAATGTTGCCTGCAATGGGTAGTGAAAGCAGGCGCTTGTCTAGCGCCGTTTTCCCGGCCTCAGAGGAAGCCCAGCGCTGAAACAGCACCCCTAGCAGCAACGCAAAAATAGCGAGTAACAGTCCCCACGCCTTGATAAATTCTGCCGCCGCAATCACCCCTTTAGTCATGGCGGGTAGGGCATCACCCATATCGTTAAACAGCGTTTCAAATTGTGGGACAACGAAGCCGAGCATCACCACAATCGACAGCACCGCCACCACTAACAAAATCGCAGGGTAAATCATCGCCGAAACCACCGAATCACGCGTGGCCTTGGCACTTTCCAAATGCTCGACCAAACGATCTAACACCGCAGACAGCTGGCCACTCGCCTCCCCCGCGCGGACCATACTCAAATAGAACGAGCCAAAAGTGTCTTCGAAAGGCTGCAGCGCAATGGAGAGCGCCTTACCGCCCTTGACCGACTTCAGCAAATCGCTCAACACTGCGCGCATCCGGGGTTGACCATCCATATCAATGAGCACTTTTAGCGCCCGATCGAGGGGTAGTCCGGCGCGCAGCAGCACCGACAATTCGGAAGTCATCGAGAGCACCTCCTGCCGCGAAGGCGGCGTGCCCTGATCGTCGGCGCCGCCCTCCTGAATTTTGAGCGGTGTCAAACCTCGAGAGCGCAATAGACGGGTCGCGATATCGAGTCCATCGGCCTCAATCACGCCCTGCTGGGACTTGCCGTCGCGCCCGACAGCTTTGTAGGTAAACGCTGGCATTAGGCGGTTGCTTGTGTCAACGCTTCAGCGGTTCGCGAGGGTTTGATATTGGCCAGGTCTTCATCCGCACTTTGATCCTGAGTCACCCGCATGACCTCTTCTATAGAGGTTTCGCCGCGCACCACTTTACGCAGCCCGTCCTCATAGAGCGTGATCATGCCTTGACGGCGGGCGGTGTTATGAAGCGTTGTGGCATCAGCCCCTTTCATGATGACTTGGTGCATGTCGTCATCCAGAGGGAACAGTTCATGAATGGCCGTTCGACCGATGTACCCGGTGTGTCCACAAACAGAACAACCCGTAGCCTGATACACTGTGCGCTGGCCTTCCGGCAGAAAACGCCCCAAGTTGTGCTGACGTATCGCCACGTCCGACAGCTCGACCTCCTCTTTGCAGCTTGAGCACAGCGTTCTGACTAGTCGCTGGGCAAGTACGCCATTCACAGAGGAGGTGATGAGGTAGCGCTCAACGCCCATGTCCTCAAGTCGAGTGATCGCACCCGCTGCGGTGTTGGTGTGTAGCGTCGAGAGCACCAAGTGACCCGTCAGCGCCGATTGCACACCTATCTGCGCGGTCTCGGTGTCGCGCATCTCTCCAATCATGATGATGTCTGGATCCTGACGCAAAATGGAGCGTAGCGCGCGGGCGAAGGTCAGCTCGATCTGCGCCTGCACCTGAATTTGATTCACCCCTTGCAACTGATACTCAACCGGATCTTCGACGGTAATAATTTTGAGTCGTTCCGAGTCGAGCGAGGCCAACGAGGCATACAGCGTGGTGGTCTTTCCCGAACCCGTTGGGCCTGTCACTAACAAGACCCCGTGGGGACGCGCCAGCAGGGTTTGATAGCGTGCAAGCGTGTCCGCGGAAAAACCCATATCTGGCAGGCTCAGGCGAATGCTTTCTCGATCGAGCACTCGCATCACAATGCTTTCCCCGTGCACGGTTGGGATCGTCGATACCCGCAAGTCAAGTTCGTGGCCCTTCACCCGGATCATGATTCGGCCATCTTGAGGCAGACGACGCTCTGCGATGTTCATGCCGGAGAGCAGCTTGATACGCGATGCTACGGCGGGTGCCAAGTTGGCTGCCGGCGGATCAGGCTGATCCTGAAGGACACCATCAACGCGATAACGCAACTGCAAGCCGTCGTCGAAGGGTTCGATATGAATATCTGAAGCCAACATGTCCACGGCGCGATGAATGATCTGATTAACGAGACGGATCACCGGCGCTTCCGAGGCGAGGTCTTTTAGGTGCTCAATAAACTCGTCATCGCTCTGCCCGGAAAACCGATCTCCAAACTCATCATCTTCCTCTTCGCCGCCACCACCCGCTCGCGCCTCCAAGGCCTTGGCGATATCTGTCTCCAAACCAAAAACCACCTTCACAGGCCGGTTCATAGCCATGCCCAGAGCTTTGATCAGGAAAGGATCCTGGGGAACGGTAGCGGCAAAGGTGATCTCGGTTTCGCTACGAGCTACCGGGACGACATGATTGGAAAATAAAAAATCAGGCGACACCTCGGGGGCGTCAACCGGTTCCTCGGGGTAATCGGCGGCTAGCAGGAGAGGGATATCGAGTTGCTGCGAGAGTGCCTGCGTCATGTCGAGCTCGGAAACGAGACCCAGCTTGACCAACACCTGACCAATGCGCTCGCCCATCTCGCGCTGAGCCAGCATGGCCCGTTCGATGTCGCGCTCGGACACCTTGCCAGATTCGATCAGTATGTCGCCGATTTTCTTCATCAAATTCCCGATGTGAAGCCCCGCGAAGGACAAGTCGCCCTTATTGTGCCGCTAACCATTGACGATTCACACCACCACCTGTATCCGAGACGGGGAATAATACCAGTCTCAAAACCGCTTAGCAGGCGGCCTCAGGCATCGGGAAACTGATAATCCGCAAACATATCCCGCAGCGCGGTCTTTTGGATCTTCCCGGTCGCGGTGTGGGGCATATCCTCGATGAACTGCACATCGTCAGGGATCCACCACTTGGCGATCTTGCCCTCGAGAAAGCCTTTGAGCTCGTCGGGGGTTAAATCGGCGCCGGCCCCATTTCGCACCACGATTAACAAGGGGCGCTCGCCCCACTTGGGGTGAATGCGGCCAATCACAGCGGCCTCAGCGACCTTGTCATGACCGGTTGCGCAGTTTTCGACCTCAATCGAGGAAATCCATTCACCGCCCGACTTTATAACGTCTTTGGTTCGGTCGGTAATCGCCACGAACCCTTCGGGACTGATCGTTGCCACGTCGCCGGTCTCGAACCAACCCGGTTCAGCATGAGCATCGGAGCCTTCAAGCTTGTAGTAGCTCGAGCAAATCCAAGGACCTCTCACCTTCAACGCGCCGAACGCCTGGCCATCCCACGGTAGCTCCTTGTTATCGTCATCGGTGATTTTCACCTCGACACCCCAAATTGGCGTGCCAACGTTTGTCCGCAGCTTCTTAAATTCCTCCTCGCTGTAAAGGTTTCGATGGGAACCCGATGAATTCCCTGTGCCCAACGGACTCATCTCGGTCATTCCCCAAGCATGGCGAGTATCGACCCCGTAGGTATCAAACTCCTCCATGACCGAGAGCGGACAGGCGGAACCACCCACCACCACCTGTTTCAGCGTATCGACCCGCTGGCCAGAGCTTTTCAGGTGAGCGAGGAGGTTGAGCCATACCGTGGGCACCCCCGCCGACATCGTGACGCCTTCCTCGTTAATCAGTGCCGCCAAAGTTTCGCCATCGCCCATTTTGTTACCGGGCATCACCAACTTGGCTCCCGCGACGGGACAGGCGTAGGGATTACCCCAGGCGTTAACGTGAAACATGGGCACTATGGGCAACACCACGTCCCCCGCCGACATCCCGAGCGCGTCGGGCATGAGCGTGGCGTAAGTGTGCAAGACGGTTGACCGGTGGCTATACATCACTCCCTTCGGATTGCCGGTTGTACCGGAGGTATAACAAAGTGCACAGGCATCGCGTTCATCGAGCTCAGGCCAATCAAAGGTCTCTGGCTGCCCGGCCATCAACTCCTCGTAGCAGTGGACATTGTCGAGCGTGGTATCCGGCATATGCTCGCGGGTGGTCATCACTACCCAGCCTTTGACGCTGGCACATTCCTTGGCGACCTGCTCAATCAAGGGCATAAAATCAGGGTCGACAAAAACGTACTGATCGTCGGCGTGATTGATAATGTAGACAATCTGCTCGGGAAACAAACGGGGGTTAATGGTGTGGCAGACATAACCCGAGCAGGCGGCGGCGTAATAGGTTTCGAGGTGCCGGTAGTCATTCCAGGCCAAGGTGGCAATTCGATCGCTACGCTCAAGTCCCCAGGCTGAAATCGCATTTGCCAACTGACGACTGCGCTTGAACGCGTCGCGATAGGTATAGCGATGTCGGGGGTTATCCCGCGTGATGGACACGATCTCTTTGTGCCCGTGCACATTCTCTGCATGACGAATAATTGACGTTATCGTCAGCGGAATGTCCATCATCAAGCCCTGCATGGGGGTCTCCTCTTATCGTTTCGTAGTATGCGGTTCGTGTTGTTTTCTATGTTTCGTTATGTATTGTCCACAGGCTGCGAGTCTTGCGTCAATCTAAGGATAAACGCCAGCGGCCGCCCTGTTCGATCACCTGACCATCCTCGTCCAGTTTAATTAGATGCGCCAACATCGACAGCTTGGCCCATTCGTGTAGTGATTGATCTACGTCGTTGTAAACCACCACGACCAACTCATCGAGCGTCGCCGGTCCCGTTTGTCGCAAGCCCGCCACAACCTTGGCCTCGCGCATCAATCGGTGTCGAACCAATTTCTCCACTTCCCCGCGGCAGTCGGGGATGATCTCGCCGTGACCCGGCGCAATCGCGCTGACGGGAAAATCGAGGAGGCGCTCGAGGGAGGCGATATAAGCTTTCATGTTACCCCCGGGAGGCACGATAACCACGGTCGATCCATTCATGATGTGGTCGCCAGCAAACACCATGCCCTCTTCCTCGAGCAAAAAACAAAAGTGATTGTCCACATGCCCCGGGGTGGCGATCGCCCGCAACTGCCAGTCGCCACCGGCAATCAGCGAACCATCAGTCAACTGTTCATCAGGTACGAACGATCTGTCCTGGTGCTGATCATCCGCCGTCAGCGCGCCGATCATGGGCACTCCTAACCTACTGGCGATAACTGCCGCGGCAGGGGAATGATCGGGGTGCGTATGCGTACAGACAAGCCGGGTAATCTTACCGGCGCCGGCCTCTACGATACGTTCGATATGCTCGGGAATCGCTGGACCGGGATCGAGGACCGCCACGTCATCAGTGCCAATCAGGTAGGTATTGGTTCCCGCACCGGTCATTGGCCCGGGATTGGGCGCCACCAGCCGTCTCACCCGACTGGAAAGCTGTTGGACAATTCCCGCTTGCATAGCCATCAATTAACGAGCTGAGCGATCGGTACCACCGGATCAACATCGGCATCGTAATCGACGCCCTCGACCTCAAACCCAAACAGCTGCAAAAACTCACGGCGGTACCCGTCAAAATCAGACAGGCTCTTTAGGTTGTCGGTATCAATCTGGTCCCAAATCGCCGCGACTTCTGCCTGCACCTCGGGATCGAGCTCGAGACCATCGGCCCGGAGACGCCCTTCGTCATCAACGCCACGAACATCGCCATACAGCGACTCGCGAAACAACCGATTGACCTGCTCTATACAGCCCTCGTGAACACCGCGCGCCTTCATCACCTTGAACAAAATAGCAAGGTATATGGGCATGGCGGGGATCGCCGCCGACGCCTGCGTGACCACCGCTTTTAACACCGATACCCGAGCATCACCGCCGCGCTTTGCCAGCAGCGCGCGGATATCCACTACGCGCTTGTCCAGATCCTGCTTCGCAGCACCAATCGTTCCGTGCCAGTAAATATCCCAGGTAATCTTCTCCCCAATGTAGGTGTACGCCGTCGTTTTCGCGCCGTCGGCCAGCACGCCGGCACTATCGAGCGCCTCAATCCACATCTGCCAATCTTCGCCGCCCATGACCGCAACGGTGTTGTCGATTTCTTCCTGCGTCGCCGCCTCTAGATGATATTCCTGAATAGCTTCCTTATCGGTGTTCACGCCTTTTTGCGTGGTGTCTCCGCCAATGGGTTTTAACGTGGAGTTGTGCACGACCCCCGTTTTGGGGTGGGTTCGTCGCGGAGCCGCGAGGCTGTAGACCACCAGATCAATCTGACCGAGATCAGCTTTTATGAGATCGATAACCCGAGTCTTCATCTCATCCGAAAACGCGTCGCCATTTAAGCTTCTGGCGTAAAGGCCCGCCGCCTCGGCTTGCTCATGAAAGCCCGCCGCGTTGTACCAACCTGCCGTGCCCGGTTTTTTCTCGCTGCCTTCCTTTTCAAAAAACACGCCAATCGTCGACGCGCCGCAGCCAAAAGCCGCCGTAATACGCGAAGCCAAGCCGTAGCCGGTTGATGCACCCAACACCAGAACGCGCTTGGGTCCATCGGTGACCGGCCCACCGGACTGCACATGCGCGATCTGTCGACGCACGTTTTCTCGACAGCCTTCGGGGTGGGTTGTTGTGCAGAGGAAACCGCGAACGCGGGGCTTAATCACCATGTGTATTCCACCTTTGCTTATGTGCTGGCACCTAAATTCGAGGCGGGAGAGTCTACCACGCGACAGCTGGTTGCTCAGATCTCATCCCACGCCACTGAGAGGCTGAAATCCGACACAACCCGAACCCTGTCTTCTTCGGTATCGATGTCTGTTACGTAAGCCGGATTATCGGACTGCCAATGCTCGACCCCGGGGGCACCGTAATCTCGCCAGCGCCCGCTGCCATAGGGCCCATTACCCGCGACAATGGCTGGAATGATGCTACCGGCGAGTATGACCGGATTCCCAGGCTTGCCCCCAACCACGGGACCCAGAAAGGTCGTTTTTTGGCCTCTTTGCTGCCACGCAGCGATCAGGTCTTGATAGGCGGCCTGATCCAGCAGCGGCATGTCTAAAGGAGTTACCAGCACATCAGCCAAACCCACGGGCAGCGCGCCGAGACCCAGTCGCAACGAGTCGGCCTGAGAGTGTGTTTGAGTGGGATGGCTGACCGTATTCACAGCCAAAGTGTGCTTCAGAGCAGGACGGATTGCTTCGCCGTGATGGCCTAGCACCACCATAATCGGTGAAATGTTTAGCACATGAAGGGCACTCAACTGGCGATGGATCAGGAGCTCGCCGTCAACCCTGAGCAGACTTTTGGGTCGCCCGCCCAAGCGACTGCCCGCCCCGGCAGCCAATAACACGGCACCGCCGATGGTCATACTGCTCGACCCCTCATGGCTACTTTACTATCCTCGCCGCTTCAATGTGACTCACTGAGGTGACTTGCCAGAATACTCTAAGCGTGGGCAGCTAAATACGTTGACTGTACAAGCGCTGCTCACGGCATAGCGGCTTGCGATTCGGCTGTTCATAACAAGGTGCGCCATGACAGTTCGCGTCACAACAAGGTGCGGCGAATGTCGGATAACAAACCCACAAGCTCCGTCAAAAATCGGCCCGCGTCGCCGCCATTAATAACGCGGTGGTCATAAGACAGCGACAAGGGCAGCTGTTTGCGCGGTGCGAATTCACTGCCATTCCAGACCGGCTGTGTCGACGCCCTCGATACCCCAAGGATAGCGACCTCCGGCGCATTGACGATCGGTGTAAAACCGCGGCCGCCGATGTTACCGAGACTGCTAATGGTAAATACGCCTCCCTGCATTTGATCGGGCTTCAACTTTTTATCGCGCGCCAAGGCGGCAAGATGAGCCATTTCCTCGGAGAGCTCCCATAGACCTTTCTTATCGACGTCCCTGATGACCGGAACCACGAGACCTGCCGGAGTATCTACCGCCATACCGATATGACAATAATGCTTGTATACCAGCGTTTCGCCGCCCTGCGCGAGGGAGGTCTTTAACTTGGGATGACGCGCCAGAGCCACTGCGCAGGCTTTCAAAATAAATGGCATCGGCGTCAATTTGGTGCCGCGCTGTTCGGCCTCCCGCTTCATCTCCGACCGAAATGACTCTAGGTCGGTGATGTCGGCGTCATCAAACTGCGTGACATGAGGCACGTTAAGCCAAGACCGACTCATGTTCGCCGCCGTCACCTTGTCGAGGCGAGAGCGGCTAGTCTCTTCGATGGCACCAAACTGGCTGAAATCCACCTCGGGAATAACCGGGATGCCTGCGCCCTGCCCGCCCGATGTTGTACCTGACGCACCCTGAAGTGCTTGCTGAACAAAGTGATGAAGGTCCTCTTTGAGAATCCGTCCTCGAGTGCCCGACCCCTTCACTTTTAATAGGTCGACGCCAAACTCTCTGGCGAGCTTGCGAACCGCGGGCCCCGCATAGATCGACCCACCCTCAACAGACCGTCCACCCGCCGAGCTATCGATTGACGTCACTGGACTTCCGACCCCCGACGACAATTGCCGCCCAGTCTCCGAAGCTGCGGTACTCGCGGTGTCAGAAGCTGTTGTCGCGGCCTCCTGCGTAGCGGGCGAACCCGCCGATGCGCTTGGTGCAGCATTTCCCTGTGAGGGATGACTCTGCACCGACATCGCTAAAAGCGGGGTGCCCTGCCGCACCGTCACCCCTGCTGACACCAAAAGTTGAGTGATCGAGCCGGCTACCGGTGCAGGCACCTCCATGGACGCCTTGTCGGATTCCAGCAGGACCAAAGACTCTCCCTCAGCGACTTCCTGCCCAACCGCAACCAGTACCTCCACGAGATCCACGTCGCCGTCAGTACCTATATCGGGGACTTCCACGGTCATGACTGATGGCTCAGCGGGCGAACGCGTATCGACAGGATTTTCGCTGGGGCCTGGCGCGGAAGGCGCATCGGCGGCTGGGGCCTCCGGAGTTGACGACGCCGCTGGATCGGGAATCGTGGAGAGCTCTGTTTCGATCTCGACAATGGCGTCACCCTCGGACAGGGCGTCACCAACCGCTATTTTCAGTGCTGTGACGGTGCCTTCCGCGGTCGCGGGTATTTCCATCGAGGCTTTGTCCGACTCCAACACGACAAGACCCTGATCCACCGTCACGGTATCACCCACCGCAACAAGCACCTCGACGACTTCAGCGCCCTCGGCACCACCAATATCGGGGACGGTTAGCGTAAGCGTTGCCATAGGGTTATCTCCGTGCCAATCAGGCTAATCGAGGGTTAGACTTTTCAGCATCGATGCCCAACGCCTTCATGGCATCCACGACAACCTGAGGTTTAAGTTGCCCCTCGTCGGCAAGTGCCTTGAGGGCCGCTAGCACAACAAAGTCGCGGTTTACTTCAAAATGCTTGCGCAACTTGGCGCGAGTATCGCTGCGTCCAAACCCGTCGGTCCCGAGAACGGTAAAACGACCGGGGATAAATTCTCGCAGCTGATCAGTGTGTGCTTTCATATAATCCGTGGCGGCAATAAAAGGTCCCTGGGCCTGCTTGAGCTGCTGTGTCAGGTAGGACTCGCGAGGGGTCTCGGTGGGATGAAGCATATTCCAGCGGTGGCAATCTTTGCCCTCTCGCGCCAATTCGTTCACGCTCGTGATACTCCAGACGTCCGCGGCAACACCATAGTCCCGCTCTAGCATCTCCGCGGCCGCTTCGACTTCGCGGAGAATCGCACCGGCACCCAGAAGCTGTACGGTAAGTGAGTGCTTGCTTTTTCTTTGCTCCTTTTTATATATACCTTTTATGATGCCCTCTTCGACACCCTCGGGCATCTCCGGCTGGTGGTAGTTCTCGTTCATCGTGGTGATGTAGTAGAAGCAGTTCTCCCCTTCCTCATACATACGACGAATGCCATCCTGGATGATGATAGCCAGCTCGTAGGCATAGGCGGGGTCATAGCTCACGCAGTTCGGCACCGTTGCGGCCAATAAATGACTGTGACCATCTTGATGCTGCAAGCCTTCACCATTGAGGGTGGTTCGGCCCGATGTTCCCCCGATGAGGAAGCCGCGCGCCTGGCTATCGCCCGCTGCCCAGGCAAGATCACCGATGCGCTGAAAACCAAACATCGAATAGAAAATAAAGAAAGGAATCATCGGGTAGTCGGAAACGCTGTAAGAGGTTGCCGCCGCCATCCAGGCCGAGAATGCGCCTGCCTCGTTAATGCCCTCCTCCAAAATCTGACCCTGAACATCTTCTTTGTAAAAGAGAATGCCGCCCGCATCGTGAGGCGTGTAGTTCTGCCCGGCAGCGGAATAAATGCCAAGCTGCCTAAACATACCCTCCATCCCAAACGTGCGCGCCTCGTCCGGGACAATGGGAACAACGCGCTGCCCAATTTCTTTGTCTTTGATTAGGGAGGACAAGATGCGCACAAAGGCCATCGTGGTCGAAATTTCGCGTTTACCGCTGGATTTCAACTGCGAGGCATAGGTTGCCCGGGAAGGGGCAGGCAGGTGGTATGACACCGGACGGCGGCACGGAATGTGGCCGCCCAGCTGGGCTCGACGCTCACGCATATAAGCCATTTCAGGGCTGTCATCGTCGGGCCGGTAAAACGGCACGTCCTTAAGCGCGCTATCGCTAATCGGCACACCGAAACGATCCCGAAACGCCTTTAAACTCTTTAAATCCAGCTTTTTCAGCGAATGGGTCTCGTTGCTCGCCTCACCCGCCTCACTGGTGCCATAGCCCTTAACAGTCATCGCCAAAATGGCCGTGGGACGCTGGGTTTCCTCGCAAGCAGCCGCATAAGCGGCGTACACCTTGTAAGGATCATGACCGCCCCGATTTAGGTACATGATGTCTTCGTCACTCAGGTCTTTGACCAATTCCAGCGTCTCGGGATATTTGCCGAAAAAATGTTCTCGAGTGTAGGCGCCCCCGTTATATTTAAAGTTTTGCAACTCGCCATCGCAGACTTCGTCCATGCGTTTCTGCAATAAGCCGCTCTTATCGCGCTCCAGCAGCGGGTCCCACTTACGACCCCAAATCACTTTAATCACGTTCCAACCCGCGCCCCGAAAAACGCCCTCGAGTTCCTGAATGATCTTGCCGTTTCCTCTAACGGGGCCATCTAGGCGCTGCAAGTTGCAGTTGATCACAAAGTGGAGGTTACCCAGACCCTCGCGCCCTGCCAGCGCAATCGCACCCAGTGATTCCGGTTCATCGCATTCACCGTCGCCCATGAAGCACCAGATTTTGCGATCGCGATGATCTACCAAACCTCTGTTTTGCTGATATTTCATGACGTGTGCTTGGTAAATTGCCTGGATCGGACCCAGCCCCATCGAAACCGTGGGAAACTGCCAGTAGTTAGGCATCAGCCACGGATGAGGGTAGGAGCTCAGGCCGTTGCCATCGACTTCCCGACGAAAATTGGTGAGCTGCTCTTCACTTATGTGTCCCTCAAGGAAAGACCGCGCATACATTCCGGGGGCGCTGTGGCCTTGATAAAAAACGAGGTCACCGGGATGACCATTCTCGGTACCCCGAAAAAAATGGTTCATTCCTATGTCGTAGAGGGTGGCGCTGGAGGAGAAGCTTGAGATGTGCCCGCCAAGACCGTCCTCGTTGTCATTGGCGCGCATGACCATCGCCATTGCATTCCAACGGATCAAGGATCGGATCCGCCGCTCCATAAACAGGTCACCGGGCATGGGACGTTGTTGCTCGGGGGGGATGGTGTTGCGAAATGGGGTCGTGATGGCTTGAGGAAGCGGAACACCCGAATTCTCGGCATGCTGTGCCAGCGAGCTGACGATCTCACCACCGGCCTGAATACCACCATGACGCACCACGGCATCAAGGGCATCAAGCCATTCCTGACGCTCTTGAGCGTCAACTGCTGTTTCTATCATCGACCTCTATCCCCCAATTCTTGAGCGCTAAGCGGCAAACGCGGCGGTATTTGCCGCCTTTAGGCTGCTCTATTTGCACCAAAACCTAAATAGGTTCCTTTTTAGAACTATATTTTTCTTTGGTTGAGCTCGAAATTTAAATAATTTTAGCCCTATTTGCCATTAAATTCCTTTTTAGAACTATTATAAATGCAAAAAAATGCCCCTTCTTCTCAAAAATCAGGGGCTCGGGGCTACCGTTCCCGCTGGCGACGGGATACGCCAGCGGGAATTGCTAATCGTTAGTCACCTCTTTTGCGTCGGCATTTGACGGTGAAACGCACCCACATCCTCAACCACCACCGCTTCGGGCAGCGTGGCGAAGGGTGCCTCGGCAAACGTGGTTCCTTTGAGCTGAATCAAAATTCGCCCGCTGTCCTCTGCCAGCATGGTGTCGCGGTAGTAGGCCCTCGCCTCCTGCAAGGTCACCGTCTCGACAGCAGCGATGAGCCGGGCTCGGGTATCGAAGTCGTAACGCTCTCGCGTCCAATCACTTATAAAGGGAGCCGCCTCGTCGGAAAGGTTCTTCGGTGGTTCGGTAAGGGTAGTGATGACACCCGCTTTGATTCTGCTGAAATCCTCGTTGGTCAAAGCCTCCATATCTTCAGCAAACTCAGAACGATACGCGTCAAAGCGGGCAAGCATCTCTACCGGCGCTTTGACAGGGGTTTGGATATAGAGCCCGAGCATCGGATGGTCGCCAAGCTCAGTAGCAAAGCCCCCGGCCGCATAACCAAGCTGCTCTTCCGTGCGCAACTGGTTAAAGGCGCGACTCGAAAGATGGGCGCTGACCAATTCTCCCCGAGCCAAATTTTCAATGGTCGCTTCAGGTGCCGCAAACAGATAGAGCATACCCAAATCCTCGATAGGCAACGCTTCCTGATATACCAGACGGGTACCAGGCTTGGGCGCGTATACCGCCGGCCGCTGATAGCCATTGCTCCCACTGGCGGGTATGGCGACACTCAACATCTCAGCAAGCTCGTCAGCGTAGGACTGGGTGTAATTTCCAAAGAGGTAGAGGCGTGTGTAAGCGCCGGCCAATTCGCCTGCCATAAATTGCGCCAAGGACTCTTGCGTGACCGCTTTGGCCGCCTCGACCAGGCTCTCGCGATCAAACTGGCCCGTCTGGGTTAGCCGTTGCACCGCGGGGAATAACTGCCTGACCGCGAATCCGAACCGCGCATTATCGAGCCTCCGCAAGTACCGATCGACCGCTTGTTCAAGCTCACGCTCGGTAGGCTTGATGCGCAGTGCTGCTACCGCACGCTGGAGCAACTCGGGCTGCTTGTCGGTGAACCCCGATAATGTCAGCCGAAGGCCAAAGCCAGATGAAGCCCCCACGTTCATGCCGGCGATACCCGCCTCCGTAAACAGCGTTGTTTGACTGAGGTTGTATAGGTCCGTCCACAGCGCATACATTACCTCGGCAGAGGCATCCGCTGCGCGCGAATCGGTATTGAGGTAGAGCTGGGTAAAACCCTTAGGCTGTTCGGGGAACGCTTCGCTGCCCTGCAGCCAAATTTCCAAATCGTCGGTTGCTACCAGTTTCTGCGGTGTTATGGGCCCGTGTTCTACTTCGAAAGATTCCGGCAGCAGGGTGTTTAAGCTCGGTAGGCCCAGACCGTTGTCATTGGCAAGCGTCACTTGATCTTCTACCGGTGCGAGGCGCAAGGGCTCTACCGCATATCGGCCTGCGTAAAAATGCATTTCCTCCGTCGCCGGCTCGTCTTTGGAAACGTACCAGACGTTCATGCGCTCGGGCACCAATTGTGCCAACACGCCGTTGACCGCATTCGCATCAAATCCATCAAATAGGAAGGGCGCATTGATCACGTTCTCGATGGGGTAATTTTGCATGGATGCCGCAAGTGAGGACACGTAGGAAAAGTCGTTGATCTTTTCCAGAAAACGGAATTGGTTGTTGAGCGATGTGTTCAATTCTTGCGAATAACGATCGTCGATGCCTGTCTTACGCAACACCTCAAGGTAACCCATGAGCATATTGGTAATTTCTTCACGGTGCGCTATACCGGCCTCGGTCAAATCCACTTGAATGCTGAAGGTGCCGTAATTGCCGTAACCGTTGGGCGACGCAGTCGTCATCAGACCGCTAGCCCATCCCAACTCCTTCAATCGGCTAGCCGGCGTATTGGGCATCTCTGATCCCAAGATATAGGACAGGTAGCGATTTGGCTTTACGCGAAACTGATTGATGTTAGCGTCGATAAAAAAGTCGAGCTGCAACAGGCGTTGATCTTCCAAAGGCACATAGCGAACCAACTTACCGGCGGCCTCCTCAAAATTCAGCGGTGTTGTCACTGAGGGCTTTTCGATACCTTTAACCGGTATGTCGGCGAAGTAGCGAGTCGCCAGCGCCTCCATTTGATCCAGACTCTGATCACTGACCATCGCCACTTTCATGATGTCCGCGCCGTAGTAACGATCATAGAAATCAAGCGTGGCCTCGTGCAGCGTGGATCCTTCCTTATCGGCAAGGCTCTCCAAATTGCCGATCAGAAATCGATTTCCCGGGTGGTCTCCCATAAAGCTTCGGCCTAACTTAAACATGCCGAAGTAGTCCATTTCTCGCCGCATAGACCACTCTGCGTTGACCGCATTTTTTTCCTTTTCTATGTACTCGGGGTCGAGCAAGGGAGTTTTGAAGAAGTGGGAGAATCGATCGAGCGCGCCCTCATAAGCACTGTTTTTAATCTCGAACATGTAGTTGGTAATATCAAGCCATGTGTAGGCATTCCTCGAGCCACCGTTCTCATTGATATAGGTCATGTAGCCATCGATATCGGGGTAGGCCTCGGTACCCATAAACAACATGTGCTCGAGAAAGTGCGCCATGCCTTGGTAGGCCATAGGGTCAAACATCAAGCCGACACCAACACTGAGGGCTGCTGCTGATTTCTCTACCGCTGGATCGGACACCAGCAACACGTCAATTCCGTTATCCAGCCGAACCGCTCGATATTCACGGCTATCATTAGGGCTCTGCACGATTCCCGAAGCTACGCCGCGCCCCTTGAATTGCCCCGTTGCTTGGTGTTCCACACATCCGGTCAACGTGCCAATAACAACAACACAAGCTGCTCCAAGGGCTTTAACCACGTGCGAATAATGTCGCGAGCGTACGCTCATCACTTCCTCCGATAGATAACATCTGGATGTTCTACATCAAAAAACACTTACAAATACGGGGGCGTTGGACCGTTTCTTAGGCCGTAGGTTCCATGCCGCGCGATGGCCAAGCACTCACAATCGCACTAACCAAGGTCGCCAGAGGAATCGCAAAAAAGACACCCCAAACGCCCCAGATACCGCCAAAAAACAGGACCGCAACGATGATAGCGACCGGATGCAGATTGACCGCCTCGCTGAAGAGCAAAGGCACCAGCACATTGCCATCAAGTGCCTGAATAATTCCGTAGGCAAAAAACACCCAATAAAAATCATTGGTCAGGCCCCACTGAAAAAACGCCACCATCAGCACAGGCACTGTGACCAGCGCAGCACCGATGTAGGGAATGATCACCGAGAGCCCAACGAGCAGTCCCAACAGCGCAGCATAATTCATCCCAAAGACTTTGAAGGTGGCATAGCTAACAATGCCCACGACGATAATCTCGATGACTTTGCCGCGGGCATAGTTAGCAAACTGGCGGTTCATTTGCGCCCAGATGGAATTCAGCAAAGGCCGTTGTGCAGGCAGGAAAGCGGTGCCCCAACGCACAATTTTTTCTCGGTCTTTCAACAAAAAGAACACCAGCAGTGGAATCAGCACCATGTACACCATCAAGGCGAGTAACACGGGGATGCTGCTAAAGCCCTTGGCGACCACGATCTGTCCAAACTCGGCCATTTCGCCCTGGATAGCATTCATCATTTGATTGATCTGCTGCTGGCTGACAAGTGACGGGTAACTTTGGGGTAATACCGATAGCGCCTCGCGCCCCTGCTCCACCATCGCGGGGGCCTCCTTGGCCAAACTGACGAGCTGGCGCCACACGAGAGGCAATAAGCCCAGCAATACACCAAAAAAAGAACTGATAAAAAGCGCCATAGCACAGCCAACGCTGAGTCGTGCTGAAAGCCCCCAATCTTGCAGCTGATTGGCGATACCCTGCATGAGATACGCCAAAATAACGGCCACAAAAAACGGCGTGAGGATATCCCCCACAGAAAGAAGGATGACAAGACCGGTCACTAGTAGAGCGAGCAGAAGGATTGACTCTTCTTCATTCAGATACCGGTGATACCACTTTTTCAGGACGTTTAGCATGTCTAAGCCTTGGTAATTCGGTGGCAATAAATGCCGTCGTCGGACACTTCCGTCTCCACCCGATGGCCCCCCAACCTCTCGAGAGATCGGAAGTCTCGCTCGGAACCGGGATCAGTCGCGATAAGCTCAAGCACCATCCCCGACTCCAACTCGCGCAGGCCCCGCTTGGCCATAAGCAGGGGCATTGGGCACTGCTGACCGCGGGCGTCAATGTGTTTGTGGGGGGCTGCTTTGCTCATGAGTGTCGAGGCAGGGTCCATCGCTTGGTCGGCTAGTATACCGCCTTGCCCCTCAAGACTGGATAGATCCTGAATATTTACCAAACATCAGTTTATTCTTGTCATCACTTCCCCTTCAGTTGCGATAAAGTGCGAGCATGCTACCTAAAACACCAGTTAAGGCCTTGAACCCCACCATTTTGGCTGGGTTGGTGTTGGCTGCCGCACTGCTGATTCCCCACCATAGCCACGGCGTCACCGAGGATCTAAAAATTCCCAATCTGGGGGAGTCCAGTACCAGTCTGTTTTCCTCAGAGTTTGAGTACAACCTGGGACAAAGCTGGCTGAAAGCGTTTCGACGCCAAGCACCCACGGTCAATGACCCGCTCCTCTACGGCTACTTGGAGTCCATCGTTTTTGATCTGGTAACCCATAGCGATCTTAAGGATCGCCGCATTGAGCTGGTCATCGTCGATAACCCCAATATCAATGCCTTTGCTGTGCCAGGAGGTGTCATCGGCGTGCACACCGGGCTATTCCAATACGCGCAAACCGAGGATGAGTTTGCAACCGTCATGGCCCATGAAATTGCCCACCTTTCCCAGCGCCACTTTTCACGGGGGGTCGAGCTTTCGCAAAGCCAGTCGCCGCTCAATATTGCGGGGCTGCTCGCCGGAATTTTGCTGGCGGCCACGGCCGGCACCGATGCAGGTCTCGCTGCCATGACCGCCACTCAAGCCGCGTTACAGGATCAACAGCTCCGCTACAGCCGTGCCAACGAAGCCGAGGCAGATCGTGTTGGATTACGCCTGCTCTATGAGGCGGGGCTAGATCCCTATGCCGCTCCCGCAATGTTTGAGCGCATGCTGGCGTCTACCCGTTACAGTAGCGCGAACCGCCTCCCCGAATTTCTCCGCACCCACCCATTGTCAGAAAAACGAATCGCCGACACCCGAACCCGTGCAATGCAGTATCCCAAGCGAATCCGACCGGTCAGCCTGCAGTATCAGTTGATGCGGGCGAGGGTTGCAGTGTCGCTGGCGGATACCCCTGAAGAAGCCGTCACCATGTTTAAAAATGAGTTAGACGGTAATCCGAGGTCAAGGGAAGCGGCGATTTACGGTCTGGCTTTGGCGCTAGCCAAAGCCGGCAGACCCCAAGAGGCCGCGTTGGCGTTGGATGATATTTGGGCGGATAACGAGCAGCGTATCGAGTATGTGCTGGCTGACGCCGACATCGCGATCGCCGGCGGTAAGGCGAGTCTCGCCGCTCAAAAATTAGAGCGACGGCTGCGCGTTTCGCCTGGCAATCATCCCCTGACCATGGCATATGCCCACGCATTGCAGCAGGCTGGTGAACCACATCTAGCCGAAGAAGTGTTGATAGGACAGTCGCGCCAAAAGCCCAATGATCCGGGTCTCTGGTACCTGCTGGCGGAAGTGCAAGGGCTCAGTGGCAACATCATTGGCTTGCACCAATCGCGAGCGGAGTACTTTATTTTGGTGGGTAATCTCGACGCCGCACAGCGGCAATTAAGTTATGCTCTGCAGCTCGTGGGTGATGACTTCACTCGTTCAGCACAGATCAACGAACGTCTCAGCCAAATCATCGATATGCGCGCCGCACTGGACAAGGGCTAAATCGGATAAAGGCTAAATTTGATAAAGGCTAAGTCCAGCACGTCGATCAGCGACCGCTAATAACACCGTTATTCAGCGTCGCCGCAAAGTTAAGCATGCGATCGAGAGGCTTCATGGCCGCCTCACCGAGACCAGGATCAACGTGAATTTCATTGTCCTCCGAGCGTTCAAAGACCGACGCTAACCGTTGCAGATCATTCATTGCCATCCACGGACAATTCGCGCAACTGCGGCAGGTCGCCCCTTCACCGGCGGTAGGAGCAATGATGAACTGCTTGTCGGGGGCCGCCTGTTGCAACTTGTAAAAAATGCCCTGGTCGGTGGCAACAATAAACTGCTGGTTGGCCATCGATTTGGCCGCATTAATGATTTGCGTGGTGGAACCCACCCGATCTGCCAACTCGATCACCGAGGCGGGAGACTCCGGGTGCACGAGCACCGCCGCATCGGGGTAGACGCGTTTTAAATCTGCCACACCGCGTGCCTTGAATTCCTCATGCACGATACAGGCACCATCCCACATCAAGACATCAGCACCGGTCTCGCGCTGGACGTAGGCACCCAGGTGTCGGTCAGGCGCCCAGATAATCTTTTTGCCCTCATCTGCCAAATGTTCTGCCACATCAAGCGCAATACTGGAGGTCACCACCCAATCTGCGCGGGCCTTAACCGCTGCAGAAGTGTTGGCGTACACGACGACTTCCCGGTCTGGGTGGGCATCACAGAACTGAGAAAACTCCTCAGCAGGACAACCGAGGTCGAGCGAGCAGGTTGCTTCAAGATCGGGCATCAGGACGCGTTTATGGGGCGTCAATATTTTGGCGGTCTCACCCATGAAACGAACACCCGCGACAATCAGCGTGTCCGCTGGATGGTCGCGTCCGAATCGCGCCATCTCCAGGGAATCCGAAACGCAGCCGCCGGTGGCCTCTGCCAAGGCCTGTATTTCCGGTGCTGTGTAATAGTGCGCGACAATGACGGCATTTTCGCGGACCAAGGCTTCACGAATACGCGCTGCCAAAAGGGCGCGATCGGCCTCGCTCAGGCTCGTGCTCTGCGCGGTATTCAGGTGCTGCGTAACCTGTTCGCGAATTTTGACTAGCTTGTCTTCGGCGATAGACATGACCGGCGTGACCGCAGTGAAAACGGCCGAAAATACTAGCACAAAGTGACGAGTTGCAAGACCCACCGCCGGTATTCTGATAAGACTAGGGTGTTGTAGGGAGAGTAAGGTGCTAACCTAAGGTTATCCCAAGGACTCGGGTTTACACGATCATGTCTGCAGTGACGTCAGCAGAATCAAAGCCGCCCACTATCCTCGTCTGTGACGACGATCCCATGGTGCGGCTGCTCGCGAAGGAATGCCTTGAAGAAGCCGGCATGAAAGTGACTGAGGCGGCCGATGGTCTGCAAGCCGTAGAATCTTTTATACGGGACCTGCCAGACCTGATCTTTCTAGACATCGAAATGCCCAACCTGAATGGCTTTGAGGTGTGTGCGAGGATTCGCCAGCTGCCTCAGGGCGAGAACGTGCCGATTCTTATTGCTACTGGTGCGGATGATCGCGACTCGATTGACGAGGGGTTTCAATCGGGAGCAACTCAGTACAAAACAAAGCCCATAAACTGGTCGCTATTGTCGCGAGACGTGCGTTACATGTTGCGCTCCGCCGCCGACTTCACAGCCCTGCAAGCGAGGGAAGCTGACCTGGAATATCTCGCTTATCACGACCAACTCACAGGTCTTCCCAACCGATCGAGTTTCCTCGAACATATGTCACGCAATACCGGGCCAAACAGGATGGAGACGGCTACAGTAGGCTTGCTCCTGCTCAGCATTGATCATTTCAAGCGTATTAACGATTCACTGGGACATGATGCCGGCGATCAAATACTTAATGCGATCGCGCGCGGCGTGAAGGACGGTTTGGCGAAGGAGGCTCCCACCTCTTTCGCCGTTGATGCCAATGTGCAGACCAGTCCCCCAGCTGATGAAACCATTGACTTGATGCGCACCGGTGGTAGCGAGTTCAGCATAGTCGTTCGAAATGCGAACGATCAACGCCTGGATGCTCTGGCACAAATTGTCTTGGATATCCTCGATGACCCAGTAGTGCTGACCCACTATCAGCTTCTGCTATCACCGAATATTGGTGTCACATCGCGTGCTGCTGATAGCGCCACGAGTGAAGAGCTAGTGCGTGAAGCGGGTCTGGCTCTTCGGGCGTCGCAAAAAATCGGCCGATGCCATTTCCGTCGCTATGACACGTCACTGGCCGACGACACTCAAGAGCGGCTAGTGCTCGAAAACGACCTCAACACGGCCCTAATATCTGGGGACCAACTATTCATGATGTATCAGCCGCAGATACAGGCGTCCACCGGCAAAATTGAAGGGGTCGAGGCACTGGTCCGGTGGCAACACCCAGATCTCGGTATGATTCCGCCGGATAAGTTTGTCGATATTGCTGAGGGAAGTGGGCAGATTATTGCTTTGGGTAACTGGATTGTTCGGCGCATCAGTCAGGATGTCGCGCAACACGAAGCGGCTTTCCCGCCGAATTGGACCATCGGTATTAACCTGTCGCCCTTACAATTTACGCAATCTAATTTTGTCGAGATGCTTGGCGAAATGCTGGGCACGCTGTCTGCCAAGCGGACCATCGAACTGGAGTTAACAGAGGGGGTGGTCATGTCAGATGCGGCTGACAGCCTTACCAAGCTCAGTGCTCTGAAATCCAAAGGCTTCCGACTTGCCATTGATGACTTTGGTACCGGCTACTCATCCCTAAGTTACTTGCAGGATTTTCCAATCGACACGCTTAAGATTGATCGGGCGTTTATTTCGCGAACAGGTACCGAGCATGGCGATGGCATTGTTAAGGCGATCCTTCGATTGGGGCAAGCGCTCGGTATAAAGGTAATTGCCGAGGGCGTAGAAACACAGGAACAGGCGCAGTTGTTGATTCAAAACGCCTGCGACAGCCTTCAGGGCTATCTGTATTCAAAGCCGGTATTGGTTGAAGAACTCAAGGCGCTGCAAGAAGTGAGCTACGATATTTCCACTGCGGCGACATCAACCGCCAATTAGGTGCTGTGAAAGTGTTCGTCGTAATCCCATTGTTATGGAGCACCCTACTCTTGGCGGCTGCAACCAGTGACGCGCAGGAAAGCAGGGTTCAGGTATTACTGCAGGGCCAAGATGCTGAGGCCCTGCGTGAAGCCCTGTCGTCCGTGCAGGGCCGCCTGACCCACACGCTCCCCCTGGTAAACGGCATCGGTGGCGAGATAGCCGCCGACATGCTGGAACCCTTGCGAGCCTCTACCGCTGTTCAGCGATTAGTGGAGGACTTCAATCCAACACAACCTCCCGAACAGCGTGAATGTGCCATCGCAGGTGACGTTCAGGCCTCCTTTACGACGCAAAGCCTTAGCTGGCGGATACACAATTTCACCGACTCAACGGTAACGCTCAATAGTTTTCTTGGAAGTTGGCCACTGGACTGGGGCCGTGCGCGAGCCACGCTTGGGAGCGCAGCTTCCTCGGGCGGGACGGCGATCCTTGGAGCTGCTGTGACGTCTGAGTCACTGATCACCGACGCTGTGCTGCCACCCGGCCTGTCCACCCTTACGCTTGCGTTTGACAACTCCCTGAACTCACCGACTCAGAACCAGATCGACCTTGTAGTGAAGACATCTCTGTGTGACGTCACACTGTTACCCGCATACGAACACAACGGCAGCGACTTTTATTACACCCGCTATGTAGGGGCTGACCTTCTACACCGCTCGGGCATCACCGGGGCGGGTATCGGTGTCGCAATTATTGATTCAGGCCTGTGGGACCACCCGGCCCTCACTCGGGGAACAGACGGAAATTTGCGTGTGCCTGCGCAATACAATGCCATCAACCCAGATGAGCCAGGGCCGCTTGAGGACAAAGGGGGACATGGGTCCCACATGGCCAGCATTATCGCAAACAGCGAGCCCGTGACGCGCGTGGGGGGATCGGGGTTCAAGGGTATTGCACCCGACGTGCAGCTAATTCCAGTCACCGCTGTGACACCCCAGGGGGACGGTGATTTTCTCGATATTATCCGCGGCATTCAGTGGGTGATTGATCACGCAAAACCTCTGAATATTCGGGTACTCAATCTGTCGCTGACGGCCACACCGAGGTTTGCTTACTGGGATGACCCGATGAATCAAGCCGTCCTCAAAGCTTGGCAAGCGGGTATCACAGTCGTGGTTGCCGCCGGCAACGATGGCCCGGACTGGCAAACAATTGGTTCTCCGGGAAACAATCCCTACGTCATTACCGTAGGTGCGCTCACGGACAGCTGGACACCGGAGGATCGCCGCGATGACTACATCCCAAACTTTTCCTCCAGAGGACCAACCCCCATGGGTCACATCAAGCCCGACTTGTTGGCACCGGGTGGCCACATGACGGGGTTGATCCCCCCTGATTCGACCTTGGCGAGAGAAAATCCAAACTACCTGCTGGCCGGAGGAGAGTTCGTGTCCACGGGCAGCTCGCAAAGCGCCGCCGTTGTCTCCGGGATTGCTGCTTTACTGCTAAGCGCAAAACCGGACCTCAGCAACGACGAGATAAAGTGTTTAATGCTTACTAGCGCGGAGCCCGCTATCGCCCGTGATGGCCGACTCGCCTATAGCCCTTTTCTACAGGGAGCCGGCAGCGTGAATGCGGCGCGAGCACTCACGCTGGGGGAAACGCAATGCGATGGGGTGGGACAAGATATCCGCGCCGCCGCCAGGGGGGAGGAGCAGCTGGAGGGCCCGGCTATTCGCAATGTTGCCGGTGACCCGATGTTGCCAAATCTAAGCAGTATGCTCTCGCCCTTGGAGGCCGCCTCGGGTTTTAGTGAAGACCGACGCTGGGGGGTGAAAGCACATTTAGAGCGACTGGATCCGGCAAAAGATAGCCCCCAGGCCGACGGAGTGCCCTTCGATTGGGCGGCAGTTTACGAGGCAGAAGCCCAGAAAATTCGGGCGCTCAGCCCAGAAAACGCACAATAACTGAAAATATTTAAGTTTTATTAAACGCCCACCAACATTACTACCCCATGTGGGTAGGGTGGCCGATGTAGTCCTTCTGACGTTCCCCCTAGGATGATCTCACAGCGTCATGGATGCACGCTTTCAGATTCGTGCCGCATGGAGCGGCCCATAAACTTGGAATGATAGGAAGGTGCATACAATGAAAATGAATACGGTTATCTCTGGTTTAGCAATTTCTTTGGCGCTGGTAGCGGCCCCCGTTTCAGCCGATGGGCAGCTACGCGGTGCCATGTCTGCCGTGAGCAACGTAGCTGGCGCGATTCAAGAGCAAAACGACTACAACAACTTCAAGTGGAACAGCAAAAACGCCCCGACCGGGCCGGTAGTCAACAGCACGGATGCTAGACGACAATCCGGCTTTCGCTGGGCCAGCCACCCTGCATCTGAGGCAAACAGCCGCACGGCTGCGATTGAGGTCGGTGCAGATGCTGGGCAGACTG
>Ga0181564_10000892_pt1 | contig 26654 bp, 21 predicted proteins | sample 011ome_24_FD_134512 | JGI IMG/M metagenome (GOLD analysis project Ga0181564, IMG submission 134512) | Coastal salt marsh microbial communities from the Groves Creek Marsh, Skidaway Island, Georgia - 011513CT metaG (megahit assembly) | ecosystem: Environmental > Aquatic > Marine > Intertidal... | reverse complement strand
CGCATAAGTTAAATTTAGCTGTCAATACTCAAGGGGACCTTGATAGAACCGTTAAGATAGTAAAAGAATGTGGTATTGATGCGCCAATTGACATGATAATACAAGAAATTTATAAATAAATGATTTGGGTCTTAATTGAAACAAGGCATCATTTAAATCAAGCAATTTGTTTGGCTGAAATGAAGCCCGAAACCAAATTTATTTTTATTTATACAAAACCATCAAATGACTCAAATGTCTCTAAAAAATTAGAAAATGTAAAAAATTATTTACCAAATGAACACATCGGCAAAGGTTTTTTTATTGCTAAATACAAATCTCATGGATGCATAGAATTTTTGTCAAAATTTCAGAAACCTGAAGAATTAGTAACATTCTATGATACGCATTATCTATTTCTAATTATAAAATCATATTTTAAGATACCGTGGTCTAAAGTTGCACTAATTGATGATGGAATGGCAAACACAATTAAATTATCAATGCCATCATTTTTAAATAGGCTTATTAAATTTGTTATTAACTATTTTTTAAGAGGGTTTGAGATACCAATGAGCAGATACTCTCTTGGTAATAATAAAAAAATTTTAAAAGCATATACAATTTTCCCACTCAACTATTCATCACATGAAAAACTGAACAAGGTAGATCTAAGTTATGATTTTTATGAAAGTGCCCTCTGTACAAAAAAAAACAAAACAGATTTCAGGGGGTTTAAAGGTCAGATTATTCTTATCCCACCTCTAATAAGTGTTCGTGGAAAAGGGTTCAATGAGCTAAAAATATTTCTTGGTAAATTAATAAAAGCCGTAGATAAGGAAAACAAAGTATTTATCAAAACCCATCCAAGAGAAGGAAAGATAACACAAGAATATGTTGTAGATTTCTTTTCAAAAAATTTTTTTAAATCGGAGCTTCTTCCAAATAATAATTCAATTGAATTTTATTTTGAAGAATTTAGCTCCTTTTCAGTAATTGGACCTCCATCTACATCGCTATTAATAGCCACAAATTACTATAAAGATAAGCTAATCAAGCCTATAATTTGCGTTGAAGACAAAACAAACCCTTATTCTAGACAGCATATGCAAAGTATCGCCAATATTAATTCAATAAAAATCTTTAAATAAATATATGAAAAAGAAAATAATAGTAAGTGCTCCAATGGAGTTTGTAAAACTAAAATCAAATATTCCTGATGACTATGAATTAGTTTTTAATACAATAGAAAATATATCAGTTATAGAAGAAATTGAAAATAAAGATATGGTGGTAGCATGGATTGTATCCCCATGTCCAAAATATCAGGTATCTGCAGAGCTGCTTGATAATTTTAAAAATATTAAATGCGTAGTCACGCCTTCAACTGGAGTCGATCACATAAATGTTTTAGATATAGAGTCTCGGGGGATAAAAGTTTTAAGTCTTAGGCATAGTTCAAAATATTTCTCAATCTCTGCTTCTTCTGAATATACATTTTCATTAATGCTTGCTTTACTAAGAAATATACCAAAGGCAGTGTCTTACCCAATAAATGGAAAATGGAGAGAGTCTGAAAAAGACTTAAGGGCTAAGGAGGTGATGGGTTTAAAAATTGGTATTATTGGTTTTGGTAGAATCGGACAAAATGTTGGAAGGTATTCAACTGCAATGGGAGCAATAGTTCAATACTATGATCCATATGTGGCTCACGAAGATTTTGAAAGGGTAGACGATCTTAAAGATTTGTTTGTAAGCTCTGATATGATTCTAGTTTGCCCAGTGCTTACTGATGAAACAAAGAATTTAATTAACAAAGATATCCTCAAGCATTCAAAGAAAGATCAGCTTATTGTTAATACATCACGTGGAGAGGTTGTTAATGAGAATGATATTGTCTTAGCAATTAATAATGGAATGATCTATGGTTATGCTTGTGACGTATTATGCGGAGAGATTTCTGGAGAATGGATAAAAAGCCCAATTCTAGAACTTGCAAGCTCTGGAAAAAATGTTTTAGTTTCTCCACATATTGCTGGACTTACCTATGATTCTGAATCTAAAGCACAAAATATTGCTATAAATTTAGCAGTAGAAAATTCTATATAAAGAAATGAGTAATCCTCTTGTAAGCGTCTATATATTAAATTTTAACTATGGTAAGTATATAGAGGAAGCAATTAATAGTGTATTAAATCAATCTTATAAGAATATTGAATTAATAATAATTGATGACGGGTCCATCGATTCTTCAAGAACAATTTTAGAGAAATATAAGAAAAGAAATAAAAATATTAAAATTATCTTTCAAGATAATGTTGGCTTAGTCCGTTCAAATAACATTGCAATTAGTCATTCAAATGGAGATTATATAATTAGGTTAGATGCAGACGATTATTTTCATATTGATGCAATTCAAAAGCTCGTATCAACAATTCAAAAAAATAAAAAAGCTGTTTTGGTATTTCCTGATTATTATGAAGTATCAATTACTGGCGAGATTTTAAAAAGGGTCGAAAGGTTTAATTTTAATAATCAGGTCACTCTCCATAATATGCCTGCACATGGCGCATGCACAATGATAGATTTAACAGTTTTGAAAGAGATTGGCGGATATGATGAGGAATTTGATAGGCAGGATGGTTATTACATCTGGATCAAAATTCTTTCAAAAGGCTATCATGTTACAAATATTAACGAACCCTTGTTTTATTATAGGCAGCACCCAGAAAGTCTAAGCAGAGATTTAAATAAGTTGTATGAAATTCGTTCAAAAATTGTTCGAAAAATTTCTAAAGAATATAGTAAGAATTCTAATAAGACACTTGCCATAATTCCTACAAGAGGCTCTATTCACAATAACTCCAATTTAGATTTCCAAAAAATTAATGGTAAATATATTATTGATTGGACCATTGAATCTGTTCTAAATTCTGAAAATGTAAATAAAGTTATTGTATCTTCACCTGACAAAGATGTTATCAGACATGTTCAAAATACTTATAAAGAGATTGAGATTCATGAACGATCAGCAAGCCAAGCTTTTCAAAATATATCACTAAGCTTATCAGTTAAAGAAATCATTAATCAGCCTCATATTATTAATCAGAATTTTCAGGCCTTGTTAATAAAAACAATTGATACTCCTTTCTTTAGATCTCATTTAATGGATCAAGCGATAGACAATTTAAATATCTTTAGTAAGATTGATTCGATGATAGGTGTTAATGAATCAAATGAAGTTTTTTATAAACATGATGGAGCCGGCATGAGAGAGTTAATTAGCTCAAGCAAGCATAGACTAGAAAGAGATACTCTTTACAAAAAAATTAGAGGATTTAATCTAGTTAAACTTAGCTTTTTTAATAAAAGGAATGTTTTATCTGGAGGTATTATGGGGCATGTTGAAGCTGATGATATCAGTGGATTCTCGATCAAAAATGCTTTAAATTTAAAATTAGCTAAAACAATTGCTAGAGATTATGATCGATCTTGATTTTAAAAGACCATATATTATTGCTGAGATAGGTGGAAATCATGAAGGTGATTTCGATTATGCCAAGAAACTACTTATTGAAGCTGCTGAAGCAGGAGCAGATGCTGCAAAATTCCAAACATATTATCCAGACAAGATAGTAAGCAAAGTAGAGGACAAGAACAGGCACAATCATTTCTCAAAGTTTGTATTATCAATTGAAAATTATAAAGAACTTGCTTCAATAGCTCATGATAACGGCATTTCATTTATGTCCTCAATATGGGATAGAGATTCTCTTTTTGAATTAGATCCATTCATTAATATACATAAAATTGGGTCTGGTGATTTGACGAACTTTCCTTTAATCGAAGAGATAATTAGCACGGATAAGCCTCTAATTATATCTACTGCGATGGCAACTATGGATGAGATTCATGAGACAGTTAATTTCATTAAAAAAATTAATCCTTCTTACATCTGCAAATCTAAACTAGCTATACTTCAGTGTGTAGCTATGTATGGAGATTTGAAAGATGAGTATGCTAATTTAAATGTAATAAGCTCCTTACGTAAAGATTTTAAAAATCTAACCATAGGCTATTCTGATCATACCAAAGGGATATATGCAGCAAATATAGCCGTTGCTCTTGGAGCAAAAATACTAGAAATCCATTTTACGGATGATAAAAACAGGGATTTTAGAGACCACAAGCTTTCTGCCACAAAAAAGGATATTATCGAACTAAAAGAAAATATTTCTAAAACGTTGAAGCTTTTAGGATCAAACGTTAAATTACCTGAGGTAAAAATTGAAACAAATGAAAGAATAAGAGAGTTTAGGCGAGCCTGTTACTTTAAAGAGGATGTCAAAAAAGGTGAGGTAATAACTTATGAAAGTTTGACAACATTAAGGCCATGCGAGGGTATAGATGCCAGAGATTTTTATAAGCTGATAGGTAAAAGAATGAATGTTAATAAAAAAGCATTCGAAGCAATTTATTGGGATGATATAAAATAAAAATGGACAATGAAAGACACGGATTTGATGAAATTAACTTAACAGAGATTATTCAATCTATATACAGTTACAGAAGATTTCTTGTAATATTTAATATAATTTTATTAATCATATTAACTATATTTCTCATATTAATTCCTAATAAATATGAAACAAAATCAATATTTGTTGTGAAGAGTGACCCAGGGGCCACCCAATCATCTATGTCTTTATTATCAGGCCTCTCTTCATTTGGGTTATCTGATCTTTCATTACAAACAAGTGAAGTGGAGAAGCATGAAATTGTTTCTGCACAGATTCAATCAAGAGAGTTTTTACAACACCTTATAAGAGATAAAGATGTTCTAATTAATATATACGCTGCAAAAGGCTTTGATAAAGAGAATAACCAAATTATCTTTGATGAAAATATTTATAATATTGAATTAAAATCATTTATTGATAAAAACCAAAATATAATTTCTTCACCTGATATGGATGATTTATTTATTAAATATTTAAGCATGATAAATGTTAGCAGAAATAAACAATCTGGAATTATGCAATTATCAGTCATCCATTATTCTCCATATTTTGCATATGAATTATCTAATCTTATTCTTGATAGTATAGACAGACTTAATAGAACAAATAAAATGATAGAGATTGAAGACTCAATAAAATACTTAGAAGAGAATTACATATCAGCAAAAGAATCTGAAATAAAAGAATCAATATCTGCATTGATAAAATCAAATATAGAGTATTTAATGCTTGCAAATGTGCAAAAGGAATTTCTAATTGACATTATTGATAGAGCATATATCCCTAAATATAAGTCATCACCCAAGAGGGCAAACTTGCTTTTCCTTGGAATGTCTTTGAGCATCTTATTTTCAATATTTGTAACATTCATCCATAAATATCTCTTGCTTAATTACAGAAAATAAATGTTCAATAATTAGTTTAATGTTAAATGAGTTAAGATTAAACATGATTGAAAGAGCAGTCTTTCTTCTTATTCTCCTAGCCCCTCTAAAGTTTTTTACTTTTAAGCTTAGTTCAGTTAGCGTCTCAATAAGCAGAATTATATTTTTAATATTATTACCATTAGCAATAATTAGAATTCTGAAAAACTTGTCCCTCAATAGACCAATATATTTGAATTCTATTTACTTCAATCAATATAGCATTTTGCTATTTTTTTATGCATTGCTGATGTATTTTTTTTCAATATTTTTTATAGATAGCCAAAATTTTGGACAAAGAATCTACCTTTCTTCAATAAGTTTTTTTGAATCTTTTTTCTTATTACCAGTTTTATTTTTTATCCTAATTCCATCATCTGAGAGCCAGCTCAAGATTATGAAAAAAGTTTTTATTTGGATCAAATACTTTGTTTATTTTGGCTTGTTTCAACTCGTACTCGATTTAGTTGGTATCTCTTTATCGTACGAGTCAATTGGTGAGCCAGCTTTAGAAAATAGAGCTTATTTACTAGGCTTTGATATTTTAAGAATAAGTTCTTTTTTTGGAGAGCCAAGAGATTTAGCAGCTTTAATAATACCTATTTTTGTTGCTGAGAAAATCGTTAGAAAAATGAAATTCAACATTTTAGACTATTTCAAGATTATTTTTCTTGGGTTGTTAACAGTTTCATCATCTTTTATTGCATCATCAATTGCTGCTTTAGTTGCATTCGGATTATTTTCATCTAAAAATTTTAGAATTTTTTCTTTATCATTTGTAATTCTTTTATTTTCATCATTTTTAATTTTTGCAGAGTCTATTCAAGACTATGTCATTTCTTTATTTCCTAGATACGAAATAGTTTTTCAGATTTTTTCATCAGATTTTATAAGTACATTGGCAGATGCATCTCCAGAAATAGTAGCTCAGATTTCTGATGTCTCCTTCTTTTCATATTTATTAAATTTTGAGTTTATAAAACTAAATGGTTTTATTGGAAATGGTCTAGGGTCAGCTCATTTTGCAATTAAGGATATGGCTTTAACATACTTCCAAATTGAAAATAATGAAATATTGTTTGGTTCTAGATGGATTTTTTATACTTTTTTGCTAGAAATTGGACTTATTGGCTCATTTCTTATAATCAAAAAAATTTTTTTTATTGTTAACAGCTCAAAAAAATATTTTGAAGTAGATAATTTAAATATCAATTTTTATTCAATGCTCTTCTTTATTTCATGCTTGTTTGGTTCAACTTACTTCTTCTTATATCTAGCAATATACTTATCAATCTTAGTTAACTATGAAAGAAATCATACAAAAAAGAGTTTTAAATAAAAACATAATATATAATCCAACTTAATAATGGCACAGTGTACAAAAATTCTAATTGATGCATCAAATATTCATACCGGTGGCGGCAAAATACTACTAGATGATTTTTTACTTGATGCTGTTAAATTTAAAAGCCTATCTTTTGAAATTTGGATAGATAGAAGATATAAATTTCCTATAGAAGCTTCTGAAGCTAAAAATATAAGCTTTCATCAAACTTCATTTATTGATCGTTTTAAAATTAGATTTTTATTAAAGACGCTGGCAGAAGATACTGATCTGATTTTATATTTTGGTAACATCCCTCCATTCAGCAAATCAGCATGCGCTTCTTTTTTATTGCTACAAAATAGATTTATAATTGACAATTTTAAGATTGATGACACCCTTTGGAATAGAGCCAGAGTAGCATTAGAAAGGATGCTGTTTAAGAATTTTAAAAACAATGTAGATGAAATTATTGTGCAATCTACATCAATGAGTTTTTTAATAAATAAGTTCAAAAATAATAGGTTCAAAACAACGGTCTTAGCCTATAAGAATTTGGAAGAAAATAAGTTAAATCAAACCCAAACAACAGATAGCTTTATATATGTTTCATCAGATGATCCTCATAAAAACCATGAAAGGTTGGTTGATTCATGGATATTATTATCAAAAGAAAATATATTTCCAAATTTGATACTGACCATTCCATCGGAATCCCGCTTGATTAGTTACCTGGAAAAGAAAAAAGCAAAATACTCATTAAATATTGAGCTTCTTATTGGTGCAAAAAGAGAAGAGGTATTAGAGAAATTTGCAGCTTCAAAGGCTTTAATATTTCCATCTTTGATAGAATCTTATGGGTTGCCCTTGGTTGAAGCTAAAATGCTAGGCTTGGATGTATTAGCCTCAGAAATGGATTATGTAAGGGATATCATAGATCCTAGTCAGACATTTGATCCATATTCATCACTATCAATTTCAAGAGCAGTAAAAAGATATCTAGGTAAAAATTATTTAAAGACCGAGATTGTAAGCTCCGAAGAATTTATTAAGTATTTATTAAAATAATAATATGTGTGGAATAACTGGTTTTTATGGAAGACACGATATAAGTGTTCTCAAAGAGTCTGTTATTGATTTGAGTCATCGCGGTCCAGATAGCTCCGGAGTTTATTATGATGATGCTAATCATGTTGGATTGGGACATTCAAGATTATCAATATTAGATTTATCTAGTTTGGGGCATCAGCCAATGATTTCTTCAGACAATCAAGTGGTTCTCTCCTATAATGGAGAAGTATATAATTTCCAAGAACTAAAGAGTGAACTTAAAACCTTGGGTTATGTATTCAAAAGCACCTCTGATACCGAAGTTATTTTAAATCTATTTATTGAGTATGGCATATCATTCTTATCTAAGCTGAATGGGATTTTTGCATTAGCTATTTATGATCAAAAGTCAAACAACTTGTATGTTGCAAGAGATGGTATTGGAGTTAAGCCTTTATATTACTTTGAAGGTAGTAATTTTTTTGCATTCTCAAGTGAAATAAAATCATTGATCAGATACCTTCCCGATCATAAGGAAATTGACTATGAATCTTTATATAGATACCTAACTTTTCTTTGGTGTCCAGGGCAGGGTACTCCTTTAAAATCTGTATCAAAGGTTTTACCTGGACAGTTTTTAAAAATAAATAAAGGAAATATAATAGAATCAAAAACTTGGTATAAGTTACCTTCTTTAAACTCTGTTAAGAAGATTAAAAAATTTGATCCTGCAGTAAACAAATTAAGATCTATACTTCGCAATTCAGTTGAAAGACAATTGATATCTGATGTTCCAGTGGGAGCTTTTTTATCGGGTGGGCTAGATTCAAGTGCTATTGTTGCAATTGCTAGGGAGTCACAACCCAATCTACAATGTTTTACAATTGAATCTGAGCTGGGTGGCGATGATGGAGATACTTCTGATCTTCCTTATGCTATCAAGGTAGCTAATCACTTAGGTGTTCCTTTGGAAATAATAAAGACAAGCCCAGATCTCTTAGTAAATGATCTTGAAAATATGATATTACAATTGGATGAACCTCTTGCAGATCCAGCTCCCTTAAATGTTCTATATATTTCAAATATTGCAAAAAAAATGGGCATAAAAGTATTATTATCTGGTTCAGGTGGTGATGATATTTTTACTGGATATAGAAGACATCAGGCATTGTATTATGAAAAATATTGGAGCTGGCTTTCAAAAGGAACTAAGTTATGTATTGAAAACACATCAAGAAAATTGAGTCATTCAAAGCCATTATTTAGAAGAATTTCAAAACTTTTTGCGAACTCAAGTCTAGAGGGAGATAAAAAATTGGCAGCTTACTTCTCTTGGATACAAAGAGAAGACCTTTTGCCAGTTTTCAATCAAAACTTTTTAGACAATATAAAAAATACAGACCCATTTGAACCGATGATAGATTTCTTAAATGATGCAAATGTTCAATCATCTAAATTTGACAAAATGCTTTCACTTGAACAACGCTTTTTTTTAGCAGATCATAACTTAATATACACAGATAAGATGTCAATGGCAGCTGGAGTCGAAGTAAGAGTACCTTTTTTAGATTTAGAACTTGTAGAATTTGCCTCAACAATTCCTGATAAATATCTGCAAAATGGCAAAACTGGAAAATGGATTCTTAAAAAAGCTATGGAATCATTTTTACCTAATGATGTAATTTATCGACCTAAAACAGGTTTTGGAGCCCCCATAAGAAGATGGTTAAGGCATGATTTAAGAGATTATGTAAGCGATTTATTGTCTGAAGATAGCATTAAAAAAAGAGGATTATTTGATTATGATACGATTACAAAAATGCTTAATGAAAATGATTCTATGAACAAAGATTACACTTATACTATTTTTTCACTGTTATGTATTGAGATATGGTGTAGGAAGTTTATAGATTAGAGAAATGCCTAAAAAGAAAACTTAATTAAATATGAAACAAATATTACAAAATCTTTCAGATGGTCAAATTTTATTAGAAGATGTTCCAATCCCAAAAAATGCTAATGGTAACTTACTTATCCAAACGCAAAAATCTTTGTTATCAACTGGAACAGAGAAGATGTTATTAGATTTTGGAAAAGGTTCTTATATAGAAAAAGCAAAACAGCAACCCGATAAAGTAAAAATGGTAATTAATAAAATTTCATCAGATGGGCTGATGCCAACTATAGATGCCGTCAAATCAAAATTAAATCAACCAATAAAACTGGGATATTGTAATGCAGGAATTGTGTCAGCATCTTCATGCACTGAATTTAAAGTTGGAGATAGGGTGATATCAAACGGGAATCATGCTGAATTTGTTAGAGTCCCAAAGAACTTATGTGCAAAAATTCCTGATAATGTTGATGATGAATCAGCCGCTTTTACAGTTCTAGGCTCTATTAGTCTTCAAGGCATAAGGCTTCTTAACCCAACTATTGGAGAATGTGTTGTTGTTTTTGGTCTTGGTTTGGTAGGCATGATATCTGTTCAAATCCTAATCGCAAATGGATGCAGGGTTTTGGCTGTTGATTATAATTCTTCTAGGTGTAACTTGGCCAAAAGCTTTGGTGCAGAAACTGTTAATCTTAGCGAGGGCCAAGATATCATTCAAACTGCAAAATCTTTTTCTCGAAATAGAGGTATTGATGCTGTAACAATTTGCGCCTCCACCAAAAGCAATGAACTCATTCATCAAGCAGCCGAGATTTGTAGAAAAAGAGCACGAATAGTTTTGGTTGGTGTTACAGGCCTTAATATCAGAAGAGATGATTTTTATAAAAAAGAATTAACTTTCCAAGTATCTGCTTCTTATGGACCTGGAAGGTATGATCCATCATACGAGGAAGAGGGTACTGATTATCCAGTTGGTTTTGTAAGATGGACTGAGCAAAGAAATTTTGAAGCCATACTGGATATGCTTTCCAGCGGCTTACTTAATGTTGAACCATTAATATCTCATCGTTTTGAAATTGATGATGCAAAAAATGCTTATAAAGCTTTAGATGATCCTAAGTCACTTGGCATCTTACTGAATTATCCAAGAAGATATGAGGAAGATTTAAATAAAATTGAACATTCAATAGCTATAAATAACTCTTTTAATGCTATCAAAGGGAAACCAGTTATTGGATTTATCGGTGCCGGTAATTATGCATCAAGAACTCTTATTCCAGCCTTTAAAAGAAATGATTGTAATTTAAAAACTTTAATTTCAAGTGGAGGAGTGTCTAGCGTTTATCATGGAAAAAAGAATGGCTTCAAAAATGCCTCTTCAAATGCTCAATCTTTATGGGATGATAATGAAATTGACACAGTTATAATCGCAACCAGGCATAATACTCACGCTGAATTGATACTTTCCGGGCTAAACAGCAATAAGAATATATTTGTAGAAAAGCCTTTAGCAATATCTCATGATGAAATAGATTCTATTGAACAGACTTTTTTAAATAAAAATTTACAACTTATGGTTGGTTTTAACAGAAGGTTTGCACCATTAATTGTAAAGATGAAATCTTTGATATCTAAAATAAAAGATCCCAAATGTTTTGTTATTACAGTAAATGCTGGTCATATTTCATCTGATCATTGGTCTCAAGATCCAAACATAGGAGGAGGCAGGATAATAGGAGAAGCATGTCACTTTATTGATTTGATGAGATTTCTTGCTGAAAGTAAAATTAACAATTACACTTTGGTTGGTTTAGATAATAATCAGTACAATAATTCAATAAATGATACTGTTTCAATTAATCTGTCTTTTGAAAATGGGTCATTTGGTGTGATTCATTATTTTTCTAATGGCCATAAGTCTTATCCAAAAGAGAGAGTTGAAGTTTTTTGTGGAAATAAGGTGTTACAACTAAATAACTATAGGGACCTTACTGGTTTTGGATGGGAAGGATTTAGAAAGACGCGATCCTTGAAACAAGACAAAGGCCAGCATGCATGCGTAAATGAATTCATAAAGTCATTGAAAAACGGCAAGGATTCGGCAATACCAATAGATGAGATTTTCGAAGTTTCAAGAGTTACTATTGATCTATCAGAGTCATTAAAGAATTGATTTGAAAAAGTTATTTTTATATTTAAATACAATAAAGTATTTAAAATTTATTCAGATATATAGTAGATTAAAATTTCTTATATATAAGCCAAAAATAACCACAAAAGGCTTAATAAATAGAAAATCATCTATAAATGTTAATAACTGGGTAAGCCCTGCTCCAAAAAAATCAACTTATGCTTATGATGGAAAAGAGTATGTATTTAAATATTTAGGAGAAGTATCCAATTTTAAAAACATTAATTGGAGCGATCAAGAAAGAGAACTTTTATGGAATTATAATCTCCATTATTTTGATTACATAAATGGCAATTCAGTAAATTTAGATGAAAATATTAGCAAAGGACTAATTCATGACTGGATTAAAAGAAATAGTTTTAATAGCACTGATAATATTGGCTGGCAGCCATACCCAACATCAATAAGAATTATAAATTGGATTAAATGGAATTTAAGGACGGGTCATGAAGACGCGGAAATTAATCAAAGCATATTTTTGCAAGCCAGATATCTTTATAAAAATATAGAATGGCATATTCTTGGAAATCATCTATTTTCAAATGCTAAGGCATTAGTTTATGCTGGAATATACTTCGATAGTGCAGAATCTCAGATTTGGCTTAATAGAGGTTTATCGCTAATAAATAATGAAATAGATAATCAAGTGCTTAATGATGGCGGTAACTTTGAATTATCAACCATGTATCATGCTATCTTTTATGAAGATGTTCTTGATTTGATAAATATTCTTGGAATTTCACAAGTAGATGATCTGAATTTATTACAAAAGTTAAAAGATTGTGCGTCTAAAATGAATTACTGGTTATTAAATATGACGCATCCTGATGATGAAATTTCAATATTTAATGATGCGGCACACAATATTGTAGCCAACCCAAAAGAATTAAATAACTATCATTTATCACTTGGTATTAAAACTATTTCTGATCAGAAATCGGACTCTCCTTTAAATTATGTTCACTTTAAAGATAGTGGCTATACTAAAATTTATTCAGAAAACGCAACTGCTTTTCTTGATTGCGCTAAAGCAGGAGCAGACTACATTCCAAGCCATGCACACGCAGATACCCTTTCTTTTGAGTTATCAATATTTAATAAAAGGTTGATAGTAAATGGAGGAACATCAAGATATGGTAATTCAGATCAGAGAAATTTTGAACGCTCGACAGCATCACACAATACAGTTGAGATCAATAATAAAAATTCATCCCAAGTCTGGAATGGCTTTAGACTTGGTAACAGAGCTAAACCCTTAGATTTTGAAATTAATAATCATGGAAATTCCATTGAAGTTGCATGCAGTCATGACGGATATGCCTCTATTTACAATAATTTATTGCATAGAAGAAGATGGATTCTCAAAGAAAATTCTCTTGAGATAATTGATGAAATTGATGGAGATTATAAAAATGCATTATCTAGACTTATTATCAATCCAGAATGGAGAACTAAAGTCATATCTAAAAATTACATACAATTTTCTGACAAGGAGGGACTAATAGTAAGTCTTAAATGTCACAACAATTTTATGAAATTGAACAAGACAACATGTACAAATATTTTTGGAAAAATTTATAATACAAATCTTGTTGAAATACATATTAAAGGTAAAAAAAATTCTGCTATGTTTTCTTGGTAGCATATGTAAAAATTAAATACATAATGAAAAAAATTATACTAGTATTTGGAACACGTCCAGAAGCAATAAAGATGGCTCCTGTATTTCATGAGCTAAGAAAGCATTCAAAAAAATTTAAGGTAATTGTTTGTGTTTCTGCTCAGCACAGAGAAATGCTTGACCCCGTTCTTGAATTATTTGAAATTTCACCTGATATTGATTTAGATATTATGAAGGATGGCCAAGATCTATTTGATATTACATCTTCAATTCTAACCAAAATGAAGGATGTTCTCGCTGAGAATAACCCTGACTTGGTATTGGTTCATGGCGACACAACAACTGCCTTTACAACATCTCTTGCTTGTTTCTATTTGCAAATAAAAATTGGTCATATTGAAGCAGGCTTAAGAACTAATGATATGCTATCTCCGTTTCCTGAAGAATTTAATAGGCAAGTAATATCCATGGTTTCTGAATTGGATTTTGCCCCAACAAATAAAAATTTAAATAACTTATCTAAAACTAAACCTAACATCTCAATAACCGGCAATACAGTTATTGATTCATTGCACTGGGTTTTAGACAAAATAGAATCTGATAAGGTTATGAAAGATTATGTCAAAAATCACATAAATCAAACTGTTGATTTTGATTGGGAGAAAGAAAAATTCATTCTTATCACAGGACACAGAAGAGAAAATTTTGGTGAAGGCTTTTTAAATATATGCCATGCCATAGCTGATCTTGCAAAAAAATATAAAAATGTTCATTTTCTATACCCCGTTCACCTCAATCCAAATGTTCAAATACCTGTAACTAATATTCTTTCAAATTTTTCTAACATCCACCTTGTAAAACCATTAGATTATCAGTTTTTTGTTTTGTTATTAAAACACTCATACATAGTTTTAACCGACTCCGGTGGTATTCAAGAGGAGGCACCAAGCTTAGGCAAGCCTGTTTTAGTAATGCGAGATGTTACTGAGCGACAGGAAGCCGTTGAAGCTGGCACAGTAGAGCTTATAGGCACAAACAGAAAGAGAATTGTCTCTAGTATCTCAGATCTTATAGACGATAGTCAGAAATATGAAAAGATTGCTGTATCAACAAACCCATATGGAAATGGAGATGCTGCAAAAAAAATAGCAGAATCAATAATAGATTATTTTTATTAAATTATGGGATAAAAGTCATGAGTAAAGTTTGTGTAATTGGCTTGGGTTATATTGGTCTTCCTACATCTGTAGTTCTTGGACAGAATAACTTTCAAGTTTTAGGCGTTGACCTAAATAAATCTGTCATAGAAAAGATAAATAAAGCAATCCCGCATATTGTTGAGCCCGGGATTGACGCCGCATTAGAAGAGGTTATTTCAACTAAAAGATTTAAAGCAAGTCTAAATCCTGATGAAGCTGACACATTCATAATCTGTGTGCCAACTCCATTTAAAAACTCTGGATTGCAAATTCCGGAACCTGATATAGGTTATGTAATGTCTGCTGTAGATTCAATTAAAGATTACTTAAAAAAAGATAACTTAATTATTCTTGAATCAACTTCCCCAGTAGGAACCACTGAATTAATAGAGAAAAAGATAAGGGAATTTGGCTTTGCCAAAGACGATATAAAAATAGCGTATTGTCCAGAGAGAGTATTGCCTGGAAATATACTCTTTGAACTTCTTGAGAATGATAGGGTTGTAGGAGGTATAAACCATGAATCGACTGATGCCGCTGTGGATTTTTATAGATCATTTATTAAAGGCAAAGTTCACAAAACAGATAGTAGAACTGCTGAGATGTGTAAGTTAACAGAAAATAGTTTCAGAGATGTGAATATTGCTTTTGCAAACGAGCTTTCTATTATTTGTGAGAAACAATCTATTAATCCTTGGAAGCTAATTTCATTAGCAAATCGTCACCCAAGAGTTAATATACTGGAACCTGGAGCTGGCGTTGGGGGTCATTGTATAAGCGTTGACCCCTGGTTTATTGTGTCTAGCAATCCAAAGGATTCTGATCTAATCCACACCGCAAGAAAAACAAATCTTAATAAAACCGAATGGGTTTTGAATAAAATAAAAAAAGAGCATAATTTAATATCTAATATTAATGGTAGCTCTATTCCGATTACCTTATATGGATTAGCCTTTAAACCGAATATTGATGATTTAAGAGAATCGCCCGCAGTTCAAATAGCAAATTCTCTAGTAAATGATGGATATGAAATAAATATTGTTGAACCCAATATTTTATCTCATGATAAATTTAAATTAGTAACAATTAATGAGTCAATTAATTTGAATTCATTAAAAGTCTTCCTAGTAAAACATGACAAATTTAAAGATAAAATAGAACATATTGTTAATTGTGGATCAAAAATTTTAGACTTTTGTGGTATCACCAATGAATAAGGCATGAAAATAGCATACTTAACTGCATATTTTTTACCTCTGAGATCTGCAGGAACCGAAAGGACTCTCAGCTATATCAATACAATATCTAAACTAGATAATTTAAATCTTTTAGTCTTTTATCCTATATTCAAAGATGAAGAAATTTCTTCAAATTACACAAACAAAATTACTAAAAATAACAATATTAATCTTGTTCCTGTAAATATCGGGATAAATAGATATTCTGGTAATATTTTTCAAAGAATCATTAAAGAATCAATTACGTCAATTAAACTTTTGCATGCGTCAAAAAGACATGTAAAAAATAAAATAATTATAAGCGTTCCTTTCTTCCCTCTTCTTTTTATAGCACCCTTTTTTTATAAAAAAGAGAAATTGATCCTTGAAATTAGAGATGCAACATGGAGCTATTTCAATAATAATTTATTTAAGAAATTCATTACTACACTCTCGTATTTTTTTATTAAAAGATATAAAGCTGTTGTAACTGTAACAACACATCAGCACGAAATGCTCCCAAGGAAAATAAAAGGTAACTCTTACATATGTGAAAACGGCATATCTCATAAAAGGTATGAAGATATAAAAAAGGTTATTACTGTTTCAAAGAATTCCGATCTTATAAAATTATATTATTGTGGAACGCTCGGTTTTGGACAAAATATAATGTCAGTAGTAAAAATACTTACTAAATTTACTAATGTAAAAATAAGACTAAGAGGTGAGGGCCCTCAAAAAAAACTTATAAAGAATCATATAGATTTAAATCATATGCAGAACGTAGAGATTCTTAACTATGACGATTTCTCAGAAGTCTTAAATGATTATAATTGGTCTAATTTTTTATTTGTTTCCCTTGACCCAAATTATTTTTCTGCAATACCAAGCAAAATTTATGAGTATTTATCTACTGGAAAGAAAATAATTTGTTTCTGTTCAGAAAATTCTGCAATAAGATCAATCAAAGACGAAAATCTATATTTCTTCAATACCCCAGATCATATGAACAAAGAAGAAACCCTTTCTTTAAAACAACTTCTAGAAGAAAATGTGAAGGATTGTGATTCGCATAAGTCCAGGAGCTTCAATAAAAAAACTTACATCAGAGAAGAGCTTATTGAAGTTTTTTTGAAAAAAATATCCTGAATGTAAATTTCTTGTCTTGCTTGAATTAATAAAAACAAATAGGGATACTACCTAGAGTTAAAGTAATTTATTTCTTGATAAAAATAAATGATTAAATTTTACAATCATAGCAACCATAAACCCTTTTTGGAGTTTAGAAGCAGATATCAGCTCGCTCTAAGAAATAATCAAAAAATGATACAAGCTGCATGCGTTTCATCTGTCGATCAAAGAAATCATGTTGATTCAAGATTTGTTAATATCAAATTTTTAGATGGCTCAAAGTTTATATTTTTTACAAATTATGATTCACCAAAATCAAAACAATTTAATTATAGTGATCAAATTGCAGTATCAATTTACTGGGATTCTATTCATACACAAATTAGAATTAAGGCCCGTATAAAAAAAACTCCAATAGACTTTAATAAGAAATATTTTATTAATAGATCGCCGGAAAAAAATGCATTAGCAATAAGCTCCAATCAATCAAATTACATTAGCTCATATGATGAAGTGCTAAATAAATACCAGAAAGTTAAAAATGAACATGATTTATTTTTATGCCCAGATTATTGGGGAGGGTACGAATTTGAACCATACAAGATAGAATTTTGGAAAGGCGAGAAAAATAGACTAAATAAAAGAGTTTTATATTATCTCAAGGATGATGCCTGGTCACAAAACATTCTAGAGCCATAAAGTTGTTTTAAATTAATATAAATTGTTATAGAATCCCACACTTATGATAAATATGATCCAAATTATCCATTGTAGAAATTAACCCTAAAGGTAAATAACATAGCTATCAATAAAAAAAACCCAGTTCCTATTAATCAAAAGATTAGAGCAGAAAAAGTCATGCTTATTGGTGAAGATGGAGAAAAGCATGGTCTTGTAAACCTCAGCACCGCTCTTGAAAAAGCTCAACAAATTGAATTAGATTTGGTTCAAGTATCTCCAGTCGGATCTGATCCAATTGTGTGTAAGCTTATGAACTATGGTAAACACTTATTTACTAAGAAAAAGAGCATATCTTCATCTCGAGCTAAGGGAAAAGTCAAAAGAACATCTGTTAAAGAAATAAAGTTTAGACCTTCAACTGATATAGGTGACTATAATATTAAATTAAAAAAGATAAAAAGCTTTATTCTTGATGGAGATAAGACTAAAATAAGCGTCCGTTTTAGAGGCAGAGAAATTTTAAATAGTAATCTCGGCCTTGAGTTATTAACAAGACTTAAAGAAGAGTTGGTTGAAATAGCTCAAGTAGACCAAGAGCCTTCATTAGAAGGTAGGCAGTTATTAATGGTTTTATCGCCTTTAAAGAAGAATAAATAATTTACAATTAGATACTATGGGATATAAATTAAAGAAACACTCTGGAGCTGCAAAGCGCTTTAAAAAAACTGGATCTTCAGTTAAAAGCAAAAGTGCCCATAGAAATCATATTCTAACTAAGCAGTCTACAAAAAGGAAAAGACATAATAGAGGATTAAATAAACTTAAAGGCACCGTTTTAAAAATGGCTTCTAAGTTGATTAATAAATAACATGCCAAGAGTAACAAAATCATTAACAGCAAAAGCAAAACACAAGAAAGTAATTAGTGCAACCAAAGGTCATTATGGTGCAAGAAGCAGGCTATATAAAACTGCAAAGCAATCTAATATAAAATCTCTTCAATATGCTTTTAGGGATAGAAAAAATAGAAAAAGGGAATTTAGAACTTTATGGATAGCTCGTATCAATGCAGGCTCAAGAGTTTTAGGTATTTCATACTCAGTGCTTGTAAGCGGTTTAGCTAAAAGCAATATATTACTTAATAGAAAAATACTCGCTGACCTTGCTGTAAATGATAATTCAACTTTTGAAAAAATTGTTAAAACAGCAGTAAACTAATTTTATAATGTCTTTGGACAATATAAATCTACTTAATAATATAAACAATACAGGAACTCTTCATCCTGTAAATCAGACAAAAGATTACCTTTTAGACCTTTTGCGTGAAATCGGCTTTCAGGAAGTTCATGGACCTGAGATAGAAACCGAAGAGTTTAATTTTGATATGTTGAATATCAAAAAATCTCATCCAGCCCGACAGATGCATGACACTTTTTATGTCGAAGGAAAAAAAAATGTTTTAAGAACCCATACTTCTCCAGTTCAAATAAGGAGTATGCTTGATAAGAAACCACCAATGGCTTACTCATCTGCCGGTAGAGTTTATAGAAAAGATGATGACGCAACTCATCTTCCCATGTTTCACCAGATAGAGGGTATCTGTGTTGATAAAAATATTAATTTTGCAAATTTAAAAAATCTTATCCATCAAATTTTGCATAACTTATTTGGATCTGATGTCGAAATAAGATTTCGACCTTCCTATTTTCCATTTACAGAACCATCTGCTGAAGTTGATATCTTGTCCAATAGTGGAAAATGGCTTGAGATACTAGGTTGTGGAATTGTAAACCCTGTAGTTTTAGAAAACTGCAACATAGATTCTAAAAAATATAGTGGCCTTGCTTTTGGTTTGGGCGTAGAAAGAATAGCAATGCTAAAATATGGGGTCAATGATATTAGAGAGTTTTATAAATCTAATTTAGATTTTCTGGCGCAATTTAAATGAAACTAGTTTATACAGATCTAATAAATTTTTTATCTGAAAAGCCATCTAAAAATCTTCTCTCAGAAAAACTTTTTCAGCTTGGGCATGAGCATGAAGTTCATGGAGATATATTTGATATGGAGCTAACTCCAAATAGAGGAGACTGTTTATCATTAATCGGGTTGGCAAGAGATCTTAAAATTTTCTTTGGTAATTCTTTCGACCTTGATTTATATAAAGACAATATTGGATCTTTAGATATTAATTTTAAAAATCTTTCACCTGAAGATTGTCCAAAAATTTCTTTTTTAGAAATTGAGATTGAAGATATTCAATCAAATTATAAGCCATATTTAAAAAATTTTTTTGACACAATAGGTGGCAATAAAACAAATTTTTTTACTGATATTTCAAACTATATTTCATATGAGCTTGGCCAGCCAACCCATTGTTTTGATAGCGCGACCATCCAAGGAAACTTAGTTTTTGAAAAAAAATATTGCAATAACACTTTTAAAACATTGTTAGGATCTGAGATATATTTAAATGATGATAATTGTGTATTTTCTTTGAATAATGAGGTAATTAGTCTTGCTGGTGTGATGGGCGGGGCCTCAACTGCATGTACACCAAAAACAAAAAAAGTATTGATCGAATGTGCATATTTTAAATCTGAACCCTTAATAGGTAAAACCATTAAATATAATTTAACTTCAGATGCCGCTCATAAATTTGAACGAGGGGTTGACATTAAATGCCATGATACAGTACTCAGAAGATTTGCAAAAATTGTCCATGATCATGCAAAAATAAAATCAATTAAACAAAGGTCATTTTTATCAAATAATACAGACGATATATATATTCCAAAAGATCTTCATAAGATAAATAAAGTATTAGGTACCCAGCTGGCTGAATCTGAATATGAACATTATCTAAAAAAACTTGGATTTGATATTAATAGCAAAATTAAAGTGCCCTCATACAGAAACGATATAAAGACACAGAATGATTTGGCTGAAGAAATTGCAAGAGTTATAGGTTATAACAATATAGAAAGCCACCCCATTAGCCTAACAAATATTCCAAGTTATAAGAAAAATGATATGGTTCCCATGATTGAATCATTTTTATGCAAAAATGGGTTTTCAGAGGTTATAAATTTTCCATTTACTTCAAAAAGAGAAAAAAAATCTATAATAATAGTTAATCCGCTTGACTCTAATAGAGAAAACTTTAGAACCTCATTAATGGATTCGCTGATTGAAAATCTTTTATACAACGAAAGAAGACAAAAAGAATCTATCAAGCTTTTTGAAATTAGCGATATTTACTCAAAAAACTCAAAAAACACAGACATACTTCAAGAAAAAAGACTGGGAATCATAATAAGCGGAAGGCAAGGCAACAACCCTAAGGAATTTTCTAAGAAGCTTGATTATAAATATCTTAATCATCTTTTAAATAGCAAATCCAAAAATGAAATTTTTAAAATTACAGAAATTCATAGAGATACTTTAGATACAAAAAAGAAAGATAAGATTTTTTATGTCGAGGTTTGTTTGGATGACATACCAGATATTTTTTTCTCAAACTTAAGAGCAGATAAGAAATTTGTTAACTTCATATCTTATAAGCCTATATCTGAATTTCCATCCAGCACAAGAGATTTCTCATTTTTAATAACTGACTTAAATTTGGTAAATGAAATTACCAATATTCTTAATGGAACTAAAGATGAAATAATAAAAGATTCCTTTATATTTGATTTCTATAAAAATGATAAGACAGATACAGTAAAATTGGGCTATAGATTTATTTTTCAATCAAGTGTAAAGACACTATCTGACGAAGAAATTAATAAAAAAGTTCAAGAGATAATTAATCCAATTATAGAGCTTGATGGGGTATGTATTCCTGGCATGTAATTAAAAAATACATAAAGATTAACCATTTCTAAAAAACACAATATATAATCAGATATTGAAGTAAAACCAAAAATCATGAAGAAATTTTTAATAACTAGTACAGCTTCTCTCATACTATGCATTAGTTTACAAAGTTTTGGTCAAACTATTGACCCTGCTATATTAAAGAGTTTGTCTCCAGCACAATTAGAGCTTGCTAAAACTGAGTTAAATAAATCTCAATCAAGTTCTGAAAGTCAGTCCAAAACAATAACTGAAAGTACTGTAAAACTTATCTCTGACGATAATATTATTGATAATTCAATTAATAAAAAATACGGATACAGTTATTTCTCGTCAATACCAACATCCATTTCAGCTGTTGGAGATTTGCCTTTGCCAAATGATTACAAAATATCACTTAATGATCAAATTACTATAATATTGTCTGGCTCAAAAGAAGATATTTTTGATCTTAATGTCAATCTTGATGGTACTATTTTATTTCCTGAGCTAGGTTCCATTTCAGTTGCAGGAGAGACATTTGAAGATGTTAAAATAAAACTCCGTAACTTAATAGAGCAATCTTACATAGGTGTTCAAATAGACCTTTCTTTAAAGAATTTATCTGCAAAGAAAATAACTATTGTGGGGGCTGTAAATTCTCCAGGCACCTACTTAGTGAATCCTTTTAGCACTATATCCAGTGCATTGGGTTACTCAGGCGGAATTTCTGAAATAGGTACTCTAAGAAATATCCGACTAATTAGAACGAGTGGTGAAATTTTTTATTTTGATCTATACAAACTTCTAATCAAAGGCGATAGGTCTGATGATATAACAATTGAATCTGGAGATGTAATTATTATAGATCCGGCCGATCAATTTATTACCCTTTCAGGCCAGGTCAAGCGTCCTGCTATCTATGAAATTAAAAGAGATGAAAACTTAGAGAATTTAATATCGTTTGGTCTAGGTTTCACAAATATAGCTAACAAATCTAAAATCAATTTAAACATTTTAGATATTGAATCATCGTCCGTAAAGAATTTTAATGTAAGCAATATGAAAACAGACCTATCTGGCGTTATCAGTGTAAATGTGACCAACTATCTCAACAAGAATATAGCAAGTATTAATGTTACAGGATCTATAAAAGAGCCTGGCTTTTATACTATAGGTGAAAATGAGTTTTTAGAGGATTTTATAGAAAGACTTGAATTTATTGATGTATATCCCTGGCTTGCTGTTCTTACTCAGTTTGATGAAAATAACTTACTAAAAAGCACTATATTATTCAGCTTAAGGGACCCTAGCACATACAAGTCCATTAAAATCCTTCCAAATTCTAAGCTATATTTTGCAAATATTTCTTCAAGGAATTTTGATGTAGATCCAATGACTCAACAGCTAATTAATGATTATGAATTAAAAATTAATCATAAACAGGGGTCTTTTGATCTACCTGTAATTGGCAAGTATAGCCTTAGCTCCTTCATTAATCTGCTTGGCCTGGACATGAGAGATGTTGACAGTGTAGCAACTTATATAAGCCCATTAGATAGTATTGTTATAAAAGATGATTTTGAAAACATGGAGTTTGTAGCAAAAAAATATAATACGGTAACTTTTAGGGCTCCAGTTAATGATTTAATTAATGTTTCCATATCAGGAGCTATTGATTATCCAGGAACTTATACACTTCAATCCGACACTACATTACAAGATCTATATAACATGGTAGGGGACTTCAAAAAAGAAGCTTTTTTTGACGGAATTATTTTTACAAGAAGATCTGTAAGGGAGAGACAAATTGAATCAATAAATAAATCTAAAGAGGATTTAAACAGGGCAATACTTACGAGTTCTCAAAAAGGTGAGAATATTGGAGACATAAATATCATTAAGGCGCTGTCTGAGACAATAAATCCTAAATACTTAGGCAGAATTGCAGGGGATTTTTCTCCCGGATCAAATTCATCTTTGAATTCAATTCTATCTGATGGAGATTCTATTATTGTTCCTAAAAACCCAAATGCTATAAATGTTTTGGGTGAGGTTATAAACCCTATTGCATTTGAATATACAAAAAAAATCAGTGTCAGATCTGCAATTTCAAATGCAGGTGGGTATCAAGACTATGCTAACAAAAGAAATGTTTACGTGATCAAAGCAAACGGAATGATTGAGAAAGCTCAAAGAAACATTTTTGCAGGAAATATTAATCTTGATCCAGGTGATACTGTTATTGTTCCAAGAAAAATCATCACTAACAATCCTGGTATTGATGCTCTACTTCCAATTACTAAAATTCTCTCAGACATAGCATTTTCTGCTGCTGCTTTAGAAAGTTTATCTAACAGTAATTAGATTTTATGGTGAGAAAATATCTCCCTATTTTTTTTTTAACAATATTTATAAATCAAAATCTATATTCTGATAGTTTTATCTATAATTCATTCAATAATCATGGTGTCATTGGTCTTATTAATATGCCGAGCGCTAGATTTTATGATGAGGCATCACATGGCATAACTATTTATGATGGGACACCAGATCAAAAAATAACCATGACATCTTTTCCATATGATTGGATGGAAGCATCTTTCTTTTATACCAATATTCAAGATAAATCATATTGCGATCAAAGTTTTGATATTGTTTGTCAACAAGATTATAAAGACAAAGGATTTAATTTTAGATTTAGGGTTAAAGAAGAGGGTTTATGGCCAGCTATTGCAATTGGTATTAATGACATAGCCGGAACTGGCTACTATAGCTCCGAATATATTGTTGGCAGCTATGGAGTCAATAGAACAGACTTGCATTTTGGTATTGGATGGGGGGCTCTAAATGGCTCAAGAAATAACTTTAAAAATCCACTTACATATATTCATGATAATTTTGAAAATAGGCCAAAAGCTTTTGAAGATAAAGGAGGGCAATTTCAGCCTAGCCGTTATTTTTCAGGAGAAATGATTTCACCATTTTTTGGTTTATCTCATGCAATAAATACAAACCTGCTTTTTAAGATCGAATATGATACAACATTAACACCCGGACTTATTGGTTATGAAATACCAAAAGAAGATTTTTCAATTGGTATTGAATATAACATTAAAAATAATTTTACCATTGGCCTTTCAAGAGAAAGAGGCAACTATACTTCCTTAAAGTTTATTTATAAAAATAATCCAACACAATTCAAACCCGAGTATAAATATAAGAAAGCTGAATTCAAAGAGACCGATAACAAGTATGCAAAACTTATTAAAAGCATTGAAGCAAACGGGATTGGCGTTAATAAAATTATTGAAACACCCAAAGCGGTTGGGATAGAACTTACTCAATTCACTCATCCTAATTTAGATATAGTAGAAAACATAATTAAAGCTGCATCATACGACTCTGGCATTGACAAGCCTATAAAAAAAGAACTTAGAGTTGCAAACCTTCAAGGTGTTTCTGAGTATAATAAAGAATTTGAAAGAAATTCTTTATTAATCTATCAAAGAAATAGAAAAAAAATTTTTAATACTAAGACTAATTTTACTTTTAGACCCTATCTTGCATCCCGAGAAGAATTCTTTAAAGGAGCTATTTTAATAGAAAATAACAGCGAATTTATTATTAAAGATAACTTGTTTTTTTCTACTAACCTAAAATACTCAATTGTTGATAATTTTCAAGATTTAACTATCCCTCCTGAGAATACTTATCCTGCACAGGTTAGATCGGATATAAAAGACTACTTAAGAAATTTTGGTGATGGTGTTTTTATAGGAAGAGCTCAGTTTGATTATCACTTAACTCCAAAAAAAAACCATCATCTGATGATATCGGCAGGCATCCTAGAAGAAATGTTTAGTGGTTATGGTTTTGAATACTTATATTTCAAACAAGACTCCAATTACGCGCTTGGCTTTGAGATCTTTGATGTTATAAAAAGAGATTACGAGATGCGCTTTGGTACAATGAAATATAGGAATATAACTGGTTCCGCGAATTTTTATTTTCGAAACTATAATATTATTCCTTTTGATGCAAAGGTTTCATATGGTGAATATCTTGCAGGAGATGAAGGTGCAACATTTGAGCTATCAAGATCATTTTTAAATGGGACTAAATTTGGAGTTTTTGCAACATTCACAGACGTATCATCCGAACAGTTTGGAGAGGGCACCTTTGATAAAGGTATATTCTTTAATATTCCAGTATATGGTAATTTCATCAATTATTCATGGAGGCCTTTAACAAAAGATCCAGGTACAAAATTAAATAGAAAACATTCGTTACATGATCTCTTAATAAAATTCAGGCCTTATAATTATTAAATAATAAATGGTAAAGTTATGTATTTTTTTTGCACTTTAATCTTTTAATAATTCTTCAATTTGTTATCATCGGAGAGTAAGTGTACTTAAATATTTTCTTATGGGAGTGGGAAATATGAAGATCATTAAATTTTTACCTTTATTGCTTATATTTACAAGTTTTAGTTTTGCTCAAAACGCTAATGAGTTAAATATTTCTCAAAGTGCAATGATTGAAATTAAAAATAGAGTCAGCTCCATGAGTTATGATGAGCTAAATGAAAGAAATGCATTTTTAACTCAGGAACTAGATGATCTTAAAGAAGAACAAGACCAAACTCAAAATCCATCAAAAAACAAAGAAATCTCTGAGCGCATTGAGCTTGTTGAAGCTGAACGATCAGCCATAGAAGATGCATTAAGAATCTTAATACCTCTTTTGTTTCTCAGTTCTGCATCCGGTGGTTCTGGCTCTTCTGATTCAGATACTACTGCCCCAATCATTACTATTGCTGGTGATAACCCAGCTACTGTAGAGCTAGGATCTACTTACACTGATGCTGGTGCTTCATCTGATGGTGGCGAAACAGTTACAGTTACAGGAACTGTCGATACTTCTTCTGTTGGTACTTACACTATTACTTATACAGCTACTGATGCTTCAGGCAACACTGGAACTGCAACAAGAACTGTAAATGTTGTTGATACTACAGCTCCGGTCATAACTATTACCGGTGATAATCCGGTTACTGTCGAGGCAGGTACTACTTATACTGAT
>Ga0181564_10000888_pt1 | contig 26710 bp, 22 predicted proteins | sample 011ome_24_FD_134512 | JGI IMG/M metagenome (GOLD analysis project Ga0181564, IMG submission 134512) | Coastal salt marsh microbial communities from the Groves Creek Marsh, Skidaway Island, Georgia - 011513CT metaG (megahit assembly) | ecosystem: Environmental > Aquatic > Marine > Intertidal... | reverse complement strand
GCTCGTGAACTCTGTGTCTAACATCACGTGCACCGGGGCGCCACCCGCGGTTTCTTTCGCAAAAAACTCGTGCGCGAGCGCCCTAGCCGTCGGCTCGAGCGTCCCGCAACTAAACCATCCAACCACACGTTCGCTCTCATTCACGCGCGCGTGCAACCCAAGCATGGTGCGATGAAACTCAATATCTACGAACATCTCACCGTCTCGTTCGTGGCACGGGATGGCGTAGGCGGATTTAATATCGCACCGAGCGCCGTCGGCGGAGCGCGTCCCGAGCGCGGCGCCGATCACGCGCGATACGCCTTCACCTCGGCGCACATAGCTGTGTACGCGAACCGCGTGGCGTTCGTCGCGCACGCGAGGTGCGAGACGACGGCACGTGTGATGCGTCAGTCGTTGAAATCGTCGTTGAAGCGCGCGTGAAACCAAAAGCTTACGGGCGCGAGCGCGCGCGCGCGCGCGCGCGCGACGAGTGATCCTTTGACGGTCGGCGATCGCGGGTGACGCACCTGTCACACATCGTGAGCACGACGGAGGGTTCGATGCGAACGACGCTCGTCGTTCCGGGGCTCGCGAGCGGCGGTCCCATGGTGACGAGCGCGGCGAGGTGTGATGTCTTGCCTAGGGTTTTGAAAAAGTTTTTCCACGCGCGTTCGTTCGTTCGTTCGTTTGCGTTTGATGTCGAACGCCGTGGTGACGAGAGTGATGGGTGTTCATATATAATTACACGATACGTATGTATGTTTCTTCATGCGCGGTGTGGTACTATCGCGCGAATACGTCAAAGGGCGAGGTTGAGACATCGAGAGCGAGCGCGCGAGACGCCGAGCCGAGCCGAGCCGAGCCGAGCCGAGTCGGCGTTCGCGAACGCTCGTTTCGCGTTCGATGTTCAGTATATGTATCTTCATCGTTTCGATGTAGGTGCGTTGAGCGTTTCGAGTTCTTCCACGAGTTTGCTCGTTTCGGCGTGGATGTCGAGATCGACGCCACCGGTGTCGCTTTTTCGGCCGACTAATTGCTCGCGAAGCTCCGCCATGCGTTCTTCGATGTGACGCTTGTAAAAGCTGTGATCGACGGGGTTCAATCGACTTCGCGCGGTGCGCGCGCCTTTGACGACGGGGACGGCAAACGCGGGATGGTCTTCGGAGGTGTCGTCGGCGTCCTTTGCGGACGTCGTCGTCGCCGCTGCGGCGTCCACGGCGGCGGACGACGCCGCGGTGTCCTTGGTCGTCGTCGTCGTCGGCGCCGCGCCCCTGGCGGAGGATTCCTTGCTATCTTTCGCCGACGCTCCGGCACCACCGACGCTCGCCGCCTTGGGTGCGATCAAAGGATGCTTCCGCGGTCGCCCTACGCCGCGCGTTGACGGCGCTTTGAGCCCGAGTGCAGCTGCGGCGAGCGACGCGAGCGGGTCGTCGTCTTCGCTGGCGTTTTTCTTCTTGCGCCCGCGCTTGGCCCCGGTGTACGGCTTGGCGCGCTTGGTGTCGTCGTCAGCTTTACTAGGTCGCCCGACTGGAGCTTTACGTTTGTTCACTGGCGATAAGAACGCCTCTACGGTGTCTTCGGCGTCGGATTTGCGCGCCGCGGGACGCGCGGGCGACCACGCGCCCTTCACCGCCGTGAGCACTTTTTCCTCAACTTCAAACTCCTCGGCGTTGGCGTAATACGTACCTCTGCTCACCATGGCGTTTGACGTCTTGGACGCAGACGCTCCAGCGCTACCGCGTGCGGGTTTTTTATCCGACGCAACGGATTCTTTGGTCTTGTTTCCGAGCGGCGACTTGGTGGCGAGAATCGGCGCGCTGGCGGCGCCGACGGCGCCGACGACGTTGCTCGGCAACGCGTTGGTGTTGATTTCTTGCTTGATTTCAACCCCATGCTCGTCGCACTTGACGCCACTGCTGACGCCACTCGCACCACCACGACTACCACTTTGTTCATCGTCATCATCCATGATTTCCTCATCTCCGTACTCTCCGCCGCCGCTCAATACGCCGGCGAGCGACAACAACCCGTACGCGTCTTCTTGATTTGTCGGCGACTTCTTCTTCCTCCCTCGCGCTTCGAGCTCGCGAATCGCCATCGACGACGCCGCGGCGCGTATCTTCGACGCCTCTGAACGATTCCGTCTCGCCTTGTGATTCGCTTTGGAATACGCCTGCTGTAACCGCTTCGTCGTGTCGTCCAAATCCAAAACTTGACACTCCTCCATGCGACGCTTTTGTTCCTCCAACTCTTCGACGGATTTCACGAGCAACTTATTTTGATCCCCGGGCGAGATTCCAGCCTGAACGTTTGTGATTAAACGATCGAGGGATTTCATCTTACGAAACGGCCAGCGCTTAATGCCAAATTTACGACACTGACGCTTGAGCACCGTCAATCCGATGCCGAGTTTGCGACACGCGGCTTCGCTCGGCAGGTGAAAGCACGACGCGAGTTCTTCTTGCGTAATTTCCGAAGCGCTTCGAAACTGACGCACGCGACGGTTCTCGCGCGACTGATTCGGCGGGCGCGGTTTTACCGTCCCACCCGGGGTGGTTTCGGGCAAACCCGACGCCGACGTGGGCAAGCTCGTCGGCGCCTTGACGACGGAGCCCGGAGGCGTGACGAGCGCTAAAAACGCCTTGGCGTCGTCGTCCTCCGCGGCGACGACGGCAAAGTCTTCACCACCGCTACCGCCGCCACCGCCACCACCCGTCACGCCCGTGGCATCATCGCCGCGCCTGGCACCACCACCCACCGACCCATCGCGCCGCATATCCGCCAAACGCGCCGCCTCCGCCGCTCGATTCGCCCTCACCGCCACGACGAGCTCTGAATACTCCTCCGCGATTGGCCTATCGCTTTCGCCACCGTCATCCTCCACCTCCGCGAGCGCCAACACGCGAGCGTGGTGTTTATTACTCTCATTTGTCGTCGTCGCCATCGCGTCTCGAATCGACGCCTATAGTCAATTTGATCGCTCTTCGCGCGGAGTCCCGTCGCCGAGGGACAAATCTCTGGACTCTGAACCGACGCTCGATCGCGCCCCTTCACGCGCCCTGTCCACGCCTCTCCTCGCTTCAATCGCGCACCGCTCGGTCGCAAACGATGAACGAAACACTCACGCACGCGACTGGCGCGTCAAACCCGCGTTTGCGACGTCGCGCGACGCACTCGCGCGCGGAATTCGCGATCGGAATTGGCGCGATCGCGACGCTGATCGTCACACCCGCGATGGGTGTGAATTCACGCGGGGTTGCGCGCGATGCGGGCGATGATGCGCTTCGCCGGGGATGCGCGCGGGTGGGAGGTGATTTTATCTCGCGCTCGAGAGCGTGGTGTGCGCGTGCGACGCGTCGCGCGCGGCGCGGTGTGGCGACGAATGGCTGGGGGGATTCACTCGAAATCTCGCTCTAGGGTCTGTTCATATTTGCTAAACCCTCAGGGTTTAGAGCATATATGGGGGGTCATCGACCAATCATGACCAGGGAGACACCACTGACAAATAGAGTTGTTTCTGTCCCTGGCACTGCGCACATTGACGGCTCTTCGGCGCCAAAGATCGCCGCGCGCGCGCCGGGCGATGCGCTGCGCGACACACACACGCGCATTCGCGCGCGCGTGATGGGATTCGCACGCCAGAGCGCGCGAATGGCGCGCACGGTGCGCGCATGCGTCGAACATGTGCGCCGTGGTGTGACAGACTCTGCGTGCGCTGTGCGTTGCTTTTCGTCGTCGTGGTGGCGCGAGGACGCGGAGCGACGGCGGGGGATACGCGCGGCGCGAGCCAAGGCGAAACGTGGCGTGCGTGACGCGGTGCGTCGGGCGATGAGCGAGGAGGATGGCGATGGCGATGTGAAGACGAAGAGGCGAGGCGGGACGTTTGGGCACGCGTTTCTGGACGGGTTCGATAGGGTGGAATCGTCGACGCGGCGGCGTGGACGATATGGAGGAGGCGGTGAAGATGAAGGTCGTGCGTCGCCGTCGTCGTCGAAGTCGTCGAAGTGGTCGTGGCGAGAACCACGAGGGCGGGTGAAAGATGTTTTTGACGACGAAGACGACGAAGACGTCGCGTCGATGTTTTGGTCGCGCGCCGGTCCTCGCGGGTTCGGTGGCGGTATGGATGACCCAGCCACGCGCGCGGCGTTTAAAAAGATGTTTTTCGATGATTTCGAGCGCTTGAATAACGGTCGCGCGAGGTCGTCGTCGTCGTCGTCGTCGTCTTTCTCGTTTTCATCGCCGCGTCGAGCGGCGTCGGACGCCGGCTTTTTCGCTTCGTCTCGATGTCCACATTGCGTCGCGCTCGGCATCAGTGATCGCGACTTTATCACCTGGGACGAACTTAAATTAGCGCTGCGCACGCAGGCGATGAAGTGGCACCCAGATCGACACGATGACGCATCAAAGACGATGGCTGAGGCAAAATTTAAAGGCGTATACGACGCCTACGAAGCGCTCGCGCGCGACAAGGTATAGTTTTTCTAGATAGACGTAGCGATAGAAATATTACAATGATGACGGTAGTAAACACACATCACATCATCGTGCAACACTGATTTTGTTTCTTCGCTTGCTTGTAAAACATTTGCGACGCGAGACTCAAATCCGTCGACTTGTCCACCAAATTATCAAGCTTTTCCCCACGCGCCAACACGCTATCGATCGTCTTGTGCAAAACAACCTTTGTATCGTCTAATTCGCGCTGAATCTTCAAAATCTTATCCGCCGCGCTCGGGTCTTGGTACTTGATTAACATGCCTTCGAGCATTTCGTCCCCTCTCGAGTCATCCGCCGACAACGCGCGCCACGCGTCGCCCACCACCACGCGCGTCTCGTACTCCTCCAACATAGCAGATAATACACAGAACGCACTACGACTCGGGTACTCGGCGTCGACGACGGCGACGGCGATCAACCCACCCTTATTCGTCACGTGAACCATGTACGCGTCTTGCGCCACGGATTGGCGAGCGCCGACGGCGGTACGTTTCGCCACCGTGCGCGAGATAAACACCAGCATCTCGCGCACGCTCGGGCGCTGAAAGAACCCAAACTCGGCGACATCTTCTGCTTTGCCTAGAACGTGCGGTTCGCGGTCGTCGCCGTTGGATTTCCACAGAGATAACGCGGTGACTTTCATGTGTGAATCTTGTAGATGATGATGGCGACGACGACGTTGCTTGGGTGCGGTTCGTGCGGTGCTCGCGCGTGAATGCAGAGCAGCGCCGTTCCCGCGTGCGCGTGCGTGCGTGTGCGAGACGACGACCGCGGAGGCGTGCGCGACAGTGACGTGGATGCACATCAGCGCGATGACTGATGTTCTTGTGGAGACAAACGCGGACGATAAAAAGGACAATCGCGTCGCCAACGCACGGTGGAGCTAGATATTATCCAATGCGATTACAAAACAAGCCGACGAGTGCGAGCTCACGCTCGCGCGATGACGAACGCGCGCGTCGAAAACAAGACATTCGTCTTAAAACATCCATCCATCCAGCCGCCGATGTTCCGACTCCGACAAAGACGGGCGACTACCGATGAAATACTACCACGCCGCGCGAGCTCACGCAACATCCACTCGACTCGCGACGCGTTCGGCGTACAATTCTAACCCACGCATCCATTCCTCGACGCCCAACCCTTTCGGCGTGCGCACGACGACGGGCCCGAGCCCGCTCTCGTCGTCCACGCATTCGCGAGACACCGCCCCGCAATGGTCGCCCCAATTACAATCATCAAAGAACAGCATCGAGCTGTATCGCACGCCAGTCTCGCGGCGTAATATTGGGAAATGCGTCGCCGCCTTATTCGCACTCAGCGGAGGCGTGCGACCGATTTGCATGTTGCCTTCGAAGCCGTCGGGCCAACCGGATGCGAAGACGTCTCTCGCGCGCACGCCCGGGACAATTTCCAACGTCGCGAGCGCTGACTTTCCGATCTTTACCGCGAGAGGGGTGTCTGCTGAACTCGCTGCCGCGATGCGCATGCCCGGATAGCGCCCGAGATGGAAGTTTTGCAGCGCGAGCAACGCGCCTTTGTGGATGCGAATCATCGTCGAGCCGCTGGCTGCGGCGACGACGCCTTCACCGATACCTTCGCCGAGCGACCCGCGTTGGCTTCGAGCGGCATCGACGGTATGCGATAGCGTATACATTTCTTCGTCCCAGAAGCACGCGTCGAGGTCGAAGACGACGAGTTCGGGGTAGGGGTTCGGCGTCGACGCGTCGTCGACGCGAGTGGCGGGACGTCGCGCGGTCGCGAGCCGTGACATGGACGACGAGGACGAGGACGCGAAGGGCGCGCGCGCGACGATTCCGGATGCGCGCATGTGCCGCACGCGCGTTAAATATGTGCCGCGCGTCCGGGCGGCGAGCAATGCGTCGAAGAGTGTGGATTTTTGTGAACAATACGTGCGTGATGTACAACGACGCGTTCGCGTGCTCGAGCTAAAAGGCACCGCCGCCGCGCGTGATGGCGCATACTAGTACGGGAAAGCGACATAACCCCGTGATGATTTGAGCGCACTAAAGCTCATCGTAGAATGCGCGTTCTTCCGCCGTCATGGGTCCTCGCGTGACGCGACCGCGCGCCGAGGGACGACGACCGGCGTTACCAGAGTCTCGACCGGTGCCTCGCCCGCTCGCGTGCGGTGATGCCGACGTTGACGCGCGCGAGCCGCCACCTTGCCAGAATTCATCATTCGCGGACATTTCGCGTCCGATTTCTTTGGCGCTCACCGGACGATCGCGAACGATGGAGGCGCCGAGCTCGAGCGAGCTCGCGGGACCGGATTTGACCAAGCGCGCGTGCGCGCACGACGTCAATGTGACAGCGATCAAGATGAATATCATCGAATACCACATCCAAGGCGCTTGGCGATGGACGTTCACCGCGGCTTTTATGGTGACATCCGTGACTGACTTTCGAGCAGGCTTGGGCGTCGTATCGTCGGGCATCATTTCGTTTGAGGCTTCGGCGCTCGCCACCGCGGACGCTGTTTCTTCGCTCGCTCGCGCTGTTTCTTCGCTCGCTCGCGCGGTACCGCTTGCAACAGCTTGATCGTCGTCGGTGGCACCCACGCACGCGGTTGGCTCGCATTTTGTCGGCTCGCATTTCGTGGTCGTGGCGTCAGACGAGGGCGCCATGTTGTCGCCGCCGTTCGATGAGTACCACATCGAGCCAGAAGCCCCGGGGCCTTCACACGCGAACCAATCTCGAACGCACGTCACCTCGCGCGCGATTTCTCGCGTACCGCACGACGCTGGAAACTCGCCGAGCACGTTTGCGTGCGCTGCGTCAATGTCGAGCGTATCCTTTGCCGCTCGTCCACCCGATGCGCACACCTTGTGCTCGTCACAAAATAGTGCCGCAGCCTTCAACATTGCATCGAGCGCGTCGCGACTCGCCTGCAGCGTCAAATCGGCGTACTCGTCTAACAATTGCCTTTGTGCGTCTTCGTAGAGCTTGGCGTCGATTCTATTTTCGCTAGTGAGCTTGAGAATCAAATCTTCTGGCTCCTTGCTGACGTCGTACCCATCCTGATCGGCGCTCGCGCGGCTAGCGGGCCCAACGTACACTAATAAATCACTAAGTTTGAGTCCAAACGCGCGCGATAACGCCACCAAATTTGCGGCGTCGTCGACGTCCGTTTTGTTCGCTCCTCTGAGCGGCAACAAGAGCGCGTACTTGGCGCGCGTGTGCCTCGACGCGCTGATCGATGTCTCTGTCGCGAAACTCGCCGTCGTCCCTCGCAAATGCTTCGTCTGTGGATTGTCAATGAATCCGCCGCATTTGGACATGATGTGCCTTTTGGCGTTGGCATCAACGTACCTACGCATATCCTCAAAGCGCGTCTTGCATCGAGCGCTCGCGCACTTGTCCCGCAACGGCTTCAACGCCTTGGTAAATGCCGCACACTTTAATAACGCCGGTACCGGCGCAAACTCGTCGTCGCCGTTTAAAATATAATGCTTGGCCGCGCGATACAGTCGCTCAAAGGCAAACTCTACGGGATGCGCGACTTCGCCGACCCATCGCGCGTCGCTCTTCGCCACGTCTGACATCCACGTCGCCCGCGGCGCGCTCGACACAATCGCCGCAATATTTCCCACACCACCCACCACACGAATCTGATCCATGACTGACGTTTCACTCACCACGCACGCGCCGTCGCACGCGCACGCCTTGCCGCTCGCGCACGCGCACGCGCCCGGTCGAACCATCGCCGAGCCCAGGCGCTGGGCCAGGCGTCCGAGCGCCAACGCCGCGGCCGACTCCCCGAAAGCCTTCCCAACATCCGCCAGCACGAGACCGATGGTGTCATACGTGCCCTCAATCATCGGGTCCACCATTTTGGGCGATATTGCGCGCTCAATGACGGCGGATGTGTCGAATAAATACGCCTCGATGTCGCCCGAGTCGTCTTCGATGTCGTCCGCGTTCGACGCTTCGTCTTCGACGCCTGTCTCCGACCCATCAGTGGTGTCATCATCATCCGCCGCCGCCGCCGCCGCCGCCGCCGTCGAATTATCACTGTCGACATTGGATGTACTAGAGTTTGTCTCAGGTTCGCGCATGCCATCCCGAACCGCGCGCATTTCAGCCTCGAGCGCGCGAATCGCGTCGGCGCTCGAGTCCCCAGCCTCCACGCGTCTCGCCGCGTCGCCCTCCCCGTCGAGCGCGTTCACGACATCCATCACCGACGACAGGACATCGGTGATATTCAATCCCACGTCTCCATTCGTTGCGTTCGCGATCGCGCTCGAGACCGCGTCGAGCGCGTCGAGGGCGTCGTCGATGGCTGATGATGCGTTCGCGGTGTCGTGGTGTACAGCGACGCTGTGTGCTGGAACGCGCGCGGCAATCATCGCGCACGCGAGCGCGACGCACGCAGACACACGCCATGGTGTCGTGTGCGCGCGTGCACGGCGTGTCATCGCGCACGGCGCGCGCACGAGTGGCGCGTGTGGCGATGAAGATCCATCGTCGTTATTTTTTTTGGTGTTGTCGGCGTAGTAGACTTTGTCGACTATATTTTGGATTACAACACAGCGTACGTCGCATTGCAACGCATTAACGCGATAGGGATAGTGGCAAAATATGTATGTCTCATCATCGCGACGGGTTTCAAATTCAGAGGTTCTTTTTGTAGTCACCCATAAAGTGCGCGAAACGCGAGATGAGCGTGGCGAAGAAGCCGTAATCAAAGAGCTTGAGTAACATGCGAAAGCCGATGGCGACGCCTCCAATATCGTGCCATAAGACGCGACCAATGGGGCGAATGATCTCATCGGGTAATTCTTCCGGCTTCACCGCGAGTTTCATGAAAAAGTTGAGCGAGTCGAGCTTGTGCGCCTTGTCGTAGAACGCCGAGGCGACTGGGGATGGATGCACGGCGCACACGTCGATGCCTCGCGACTTCAATTCCACGCCAATATTCGCCGCAAACGACGAAATATACGCCTTCGTTGCGCCATATAACGCGCTAAATGGCGTCGGCTGACACGCCGCCGCGCTCGACGTGAACACCACGCACCCCTTGAGCTTCTTTTCCAACATTCTCGTCACAAAGACGTGCGAAATCTTCATCGCGCTCGTCGCGTTGCATTCGTGATTCGCCATCAATTTATCCAACGGTTGCTTATCAAAAAACCCCGTGAGCATGTACCCAGCGTTATTAAACACGCACTGCACATCGATATCGCTCGTTGCTTTCGAAATCGTCTCCAAATACTCCCCTCGACTCAAATCGCACCCAACCTTGCGAAACTCGACGCGCGCGCCGAATCGCTCCTTAAGCTCCACGAACGTCGTCTCGAGCAACGGCTCATCGATCGCCACGAGCACGACATTCAACCCTTGCTCCGCGAGCTTTATCGCGAGCGATTTCCCAATCCCAGACGACGCCCCGGTGACGAGCGCCCACGACGCGCCGTACTTGTGTTTTAAATTCTGCTTGGGCAGCGCCGACGCGAGCGCCTTGGGCACCCAGTACGTGCCGAGCGCGATCAAGCCGTAGAACGCCAACACGAACGATACGCTGTCGTCGATGAATGCCGGCACGCGCACGTACGTCGGGACGTAGCGAAGCACGCCCATCGTCGTCGGCGGCGACGCGAATTGACGCGCGCACGCCGCGCCACGATGGGCGATCGAATCCTGCATCAGTTCCACCTAAACCCTCATTTCACATACTCCACATACACATACGCCCGTATAGACACACACACAAAACACACACACACACGTCTCGTACCCCCAAACCATACCCACATAGCGCTATACCATACACAGTATACGTAGCCGCACGCCGGTTGTCCGATCATCCCCGGTCGCATCATGGTGTATACTATCTCCTATGCCCTCATGTCACATACTCCACATACACATACGCCCGTATAGACACACACAAAAAAACACACACCCGCGTGTCCCTACTCCCGGGCGCGCACCCCCATTTATGCATCACACGCACGCAATATGGCCCCTCCCTGTCGTGAGGCACCCTCTCGCGCATCGGGCGCCTTTTCGATGGCCATGGGCGCGGCACTCCGCGACGCGCACAGCCGCGCCGCACGACGCGCGACACCGACGGTGACGGTGGTTTTCGCCGCACATAAATTGTACGCACGCGAACGCGCAGAGCGAGCGCGCAGAGCACGGTCGCGTCGCGTCGAGACGCACGCGTGACGGTTGGCACCCCAACCGGCGGATTTGCATTGAAGAGGCCTCGTGTGGATTAATTCATGATGATTGGGACTTTAGGCGCGGGTTGCGCGCCGGTACGGGCGCCGTGGACGATGGATACGTCGCGGCGGGGTGTGCGGGGGTCGTTGGTGACGCGCGTGGTGCGTGGACCGGGGATGTTCGCGGGGCTGGGGGCGCGCGCGGGCGAACGCGCGCGCGCGCGAGGCTCCTCTTCGCGTCTTCGCGCTTCTTCGGCGTCTTCTTCGTCGTCGTCTTCTTCGTCGTCGTCCGTGGATGCGTCGAAGAAAACGACGGGGAAATTATCGCAATCGCCGTCGGCGGGCTTACCGAAATCGGTGTATACCTTTGGTAACGGTCACGCAGAGGGTGATAAATCCATGAAGTCGCTCTTGGGCGGCAAGGGTGCCAACCTCGCGGAAATGTCGCGCGTGGGCTTGAGCGTGCCCCCTGGATTCACGGTGACCACGTCCACGTGCGCGTCGTATCACGACAACGCGCGCACGATACCACCGAGCGCGTGGGATGAAATGCTCGCGGGCGTGGCGCACATTGAAGGCGAGATGGGATTCGGGTTCGGCGACGCGGCCAAGCCGCTTTTGGTGTCGGTGCGTTCGGGCGCGGCGGTGAGCATGCCGGGGATGATGGATACGATTTTGAATCTTGGTTTGAACGATGACGTCGTCGAAGGGTTGGCGGTGAAATCCGGCAGCGCGAGATTTGCGTATGATTCGTACAGACGGTTATTGGATATGTATGGATCCGTGGTTATGGGTATCGAACGCGAGAAATTTGAACACGCGTTGACGGCGTTCAAGGCGTCTGTCGGCGTCACGCGCGACGAAGATTTATCCGAATCCGACTTGCGCGGGGTGTGCGATGCGTACAAAGCCATCTATGCCGAAGAGAACTTATCGTTCCCGCAAGATCCGTACGAGCAACTGCGATTGGCGACGCACGCGGTGTTTGATTCGTGGCAAAGCGACCGGGCGAAAAAGTACATGGCGATTAATCAAATCGTCGGCGTCCGCGGGACGGCGGTGAACGTTCAAGCCATGGTGTTCGGGAACATGGGGCAAACGTCCGGTACCGGAGTGTTGTTCACGCGAAACCCGAGCACTGGGGAGAACGTGCTGTACGGAGAGTATCTCGTCAACGCTCAAGGGGAGGATGTCGTGGCGGGCATTCGCACGCCCGAGGACATTTCGACGATGGAGCGCGCGCTTCCGGATGCCTACGCGGATCTCGTACGAAACACGCAAATTCTCGAACGTGAATACGGTGACATGCAAGACATTGAATTTACGGTGCAAGAATCAAAGTTGTACATGTTGCAGTGCCGTTCGGGGAAGCGAACGGGCGCGGCGGCGGTGAAGATTGCGGTTGATTTGGTCAACGAGGGCGCGTGCGACGAACGTCGGGCGATTACGCTCGTCGAACCGACGCACGTGGATCAATTGCTTCATCCGCAGTTCAAGTCTGAAGAATCGTACAAGGCGAATGTGATCGGCACCGGTTTGCCTGCGTCACCCGGCGCCGCGGTTGGTCGTGTGGTGTTCTGTACGGAGGATGCGGAAGCCGCGAAAGCGCGGGGCGAACCGTCAATCCTGGTTCGCGCCGAGACGTCGCCCGAAGATGTCGGCGGTATGAATGCCTCGGAAGGCATCTTAACCGCACGCGGTGGCATGACTTCACACGCCGCCGTCGTCGCGCGTGGATGGGGTAAACCTTGCGTTTCAGGCTGTGGTGACATCTCCATCGACGAACACGCCAAGACGTTTACGTTGGGCGGCGTCACCGTCAAGCAAGGCGACTGGATTTCGTTAAACGGCTCCACGGGCCAAGTCATCTTGGGCGCTGCCGAGCTCGCCGTCGCCACTCAAAGCGAATATCTCGAAACTTTCATGTCATGGGTGGATAAATTCCGTACCATGCGCGTCTTGGCGAACGCAGATACGCCTGCGGATGCCGCGGCGTCTCGCGCCAACGGCGCCGAAGGCATCGGCTTGGTGCGCACCGAACACATGTTCTTCGGCACTGGCGAGCGCATTCGTGCCGTTCGTCGCATGATTTTGGCCAAGGACACGCCCACGCGCAAATCTGCGTTGGATGACTTGTTGCCGTACCAGCGCGAGGATTTCACGGGCATCTTTAAAGCCATGAGTGGCTTGCCCGTGACGGTTCGTCTGCTCGACCCGCCGTTGCACGAATTCCTCCCCGAAGGCGGCGTGGACGAAGTCTGCCAAGTCTTAAGCGAAGACACGGGCGAAAGCGAAGAAGACATCGCGGAGTGCATCGAAAAGCTCGCCGAGGTGAACCCGATGTTGGGCTTCCGTGGATGCCGCTTGGCAATTACGTTCCCAGAGATTGCGGAGATGCAAGTGCGCGCCATCATGGAAGCGGCGTGCGACGCCAAGCGCGACGGCGCTGATCCGGTTCCGGAAATCATGATTCCGCTCGTCGGTACCGTGGAAGAACTCAAGCAACAAACGACGCTGGTTCGCGCGGTGACGAGCAAAGTATTCGCTGAACGAGGGATGGAAATTGCGTACAAGGTGGGCACGATGATTGAAATCCCGCGCGCGGCGCTCCTGGCTGATGAAATCTCCGCGCACGCGGATTTCTTCTCTTTCGGTACGAATGATCTCACGCAAATGACGTTTGGGTACTCTCGCGACGACGTGGGTAAATTCTTACCATCATACATCGAAAAGGGTATTCTCAAGTACGATCCGTTCGAGGTCATTGATCGTAAGGGTGTCGGCAAGCTTGTAACGATGACCGTCGACGCCGCCCGCTCGACGCCGACATCCGCCGTACAAAAGTGCGGCATCTGCGGCGAACACGGCGGTGATCCGCAGTCTATCGAGTTCTTCCAACAATCTGGCTTGGACTACGTCTCGTGCTCGCCATTCCGCGTGCTCATCGCGCGATTGGCTGCGGCGCAAGCTGCAGTGAAGGGCGAAGACGCCGCGAAATAAACTGTATAAAATTCCCGAGTAACTTTACGCCGCGCGGCTTTGCTTTCAACGTCGGAATTACCGCGACATATGAACAACCAAAGATGCACCCGCCCGCACGAAACAGCTTTCGATGTATACTCTTGTGTACCTTTTAATGAGACAATATTCCCAACGCATGCTAAAATTATACAGAGATCTAGTTACCACGCGAGACGCGGAGTAGGGCGAATGAAAAAGAGCTCTTCCCGTGTTTGTTAAAAGCAAATATTCTACTAGGTGACAAGCGCATTCTAAACACACCGTCATCGTGATTATCATCGAGTATCTCCCACACCACCTCAGTGCACTCAACAGCGCACCATTTCTTAACGGTAACGCTTGAGCGAGAGGCGGTTGTTGTTGCGCCACGTCGCGCGCTTGGACGGGCGCGACTTGGTGTAGTTGTGCCCCTTGCCTCGCAAACCGCGGTACTTGCGGCCAGCAGACGTCAAGCCGCGCATCTCGCGGTGCTTGTGCGTCGGGTTGCAGATCCAGTTAATACGCGGATCGTTTCTCACGCACTTGTGCATCGGGTCAACCATGATGATTTCATAGTACTTGTACACCGAATCTTGGTTCAACCAGTACGAGTTCAACACGCGCAAGGCGCCGCAACGACGCGCGGCGCGCTCCTCAGCCACCGAACGCAAGTTACGCGCAAACTTGAGCTTGGTGATACCGCAGTGCACGGGCTTACCGTACACGATACCCTATTACGCCGCGAATGAAAACACAACAGGTCAGTACGCGCGAACACCCGCCCGCGTATTCGGGGCTTTAGGGCCACCCGGTTCACGCGCGGCGCGGAGCTCACCCCCCGCGTCGCGATCATCCCGAGCCGCGCGCCGCGAACGGCGACAAGACACGCCACACAAAACACATACCTTGCTCACCGGTCGCTTACGACCACCACGACGCACGCGCGCGCGGTAGATGCAGAACCCTTGCTTCGCCTTGTACCCCAAACGACGCGCCTTGTCCGGTCGCGTCGGGCGCGTCACGCGGCAGATGGATGGCAATTGGCGGTACTCCCACACGCGGATACGCTGGAGGAAACGAAGAACATCGGATTGTTTCTTCTTCCACAACTCTTCGACGTATTTGTAAGCCTGTGGTGAGGGCGCGGCGACACGCAGTCGGCGGTCAGTACGCGCGCGATCGCATCGTCGCGACAAAAAAACCCTAGAACGGCGACAACACACACGTGACGCGAACGCATCGCTCGCGCGGTCGACCGCGGTCGCGCGAGAGCGCTGCGAGCACACGGCGACCGTCGCGCGCATCGCATCGTCGAGCACGTACTCCCATGGTGTCGGCGTCGGCGCTGGTACTAGCGAGGCGCGAAAAGGCGGATCGCGACGTCGCGGCGCGCGTCAGGCGGTCGATCGCGCGAGACGCCGAATGTCCGAACACCGAACCAGCAAGGGTTTATCCCAGCATCCCATGCGTCCCACGTACACGTATTAGACGCCACAGTAACACCATGTATTAGTACAATGCACGATTCGGTCCGCACGCATGCGGAGATAAAAGTCACGTTTCTCATACTATGGGTATTGATGCGCTATGTTTTGATACAATCGCGAAACGCGCGCGACCGCAGCCGCCACCACCAGCGCCATTCGTCGACGTTACGAGGTGCGCGCTCGACGATGCGATGCGATGCGATGCGCGCGAAACGCGCACCGCGCGTGCGTGCGTGTTTTTGTTTTGTTTTGTTCTGCCTTGTCGTCTGGCACGCGTCCTCGTCGTCGTCACAGCGATGCGCGCGTGCGCGATCGCGGGCACAACGACCAACGATGTCGTCGTCGATGATGGTGGTTGGTTGCGGGCGCCGTCCAGCGCGCGCGCGCGACGCTCGAGTCGGTGAAGAAACATTCTAACGCTTGGCTACTGAGACAATCACGCGGCCGGGGTAGTTGCCGGGCTCAACCGTGTGTGTCGTCGTGACGTCAACTTGAGCTGTTTTAACTGAGACTCGACGGGTCGCGCCGGGTCGCGGATGCGACGCGCTGCGTGCGGGTGGATGCCTTATTTTTCTATTTTTGCCGCTCGCGGTATTTGATGCGCATTAGGGCGTTTGTGTGTACAGGTCTCGGGGCGATTGATACCCGCCGTGCCGTGTGCCTGAAGGGAAACCTATACGCGCCCGAGAAGAAAAGCTCGAGGTCGTGCCAGAGCGCGCGCGATGGGGGATTTTACTCGTCGAGCGCCCGGTGCGAGCTCACATTTTATTGTTTTCGCACGTGCGTGCGCGTATATGCGTTTTGCCATGCGTCGCATGCGGCTCGCACGGCGCGTTCGTCGGGGATGTAAACGTGTCCAAATTGCTGAACACCGTGAGGAAACAAAACATTATTCACCATCTTTCGACTGAGACGAACGCGCTCGAGAGACTGCGATTTTGCCTTTTTTTCCGATCGCCTTGTACGCATCCAGTACAAAGCCTTCGCTGCAGAGCTGCGCGCAGAGAGATGAGGACGTAGAACACCCTCGACTCGATTCGGCGTTTCAGTTTTGAGCGGGGGCGACAATAAACAGGGGATGGGCTCTCCGTGGAGTTTTGACGTTCATAGTCGTCGAGACTCCTCCGTAGTTCCACCACATTCGTGATTGATTTCGTTCTCGATATGCGTCAAGTACGCTATAGAAGACTCACCGCGTATCCTTCGTTTGTTGTTTCCACGACGCAGTCCGTTTGAGAAATGCGCCCGACCGTTTCGGCGACGACGTAGGTACGTCTTCAACGCGTCTCTCGTGCGCATGTGCTTTTGTTTTCTCGAATTTCCTTGACAAAGCAGAGGGCAAATCAGGCTCCGGCCGCGTGTGTTGCTCTCCCGTCGTTCTAAGGTACAGCCGACAGCCTTGGCATGGGTGAGTAGGCGGTTGCTATCCACAGCCGTCTGCTCAATCGTCATCGCGACATTTTACTTTTTCCGTTTGTTTTCACGCCAGTCGCGCGCGGGGTCACGAAACGACGCCCGAGGGCGAATGAACAACGCAGTTACTATGATTCCAAAACCTTGATGCTGATTACCTATGAGGCCTAATCAAACCTCTAAGAAGTAATGAGTCACTGCGTCGCTCGTTTGTTCATCGCGCGCCGAGCCAAACGAACGCGCGTTTCGCCAATGACGAAAGAATATTTTCTTAAGACGTCGTGAGTGAATTACCAATTATATTGCTTCAAACTTCCCGAGGCTTTCCGCGTGTTCATCAGTCATGTTTGGTTCTTCTATCACCCTGTTTTCTTTTGTTTTTCAACGGCGTTCCCGCTCGAATCACCTTCGCGTGGTCGAGCGTCGAGCCGCCAGTCGCGACTTTGCCTAAGGCGCTCCCTACTTCCTTGGAGCTGATCTTTTTACTTCCGTCGCGTACATCAGTCTCAGTCTGCTTCTGCAGGCGCCGGTCAGACAACCGGTATCCCAGGGGGGTCTTCACTCCACGGCGAACGAGCGAACCGCCACGCTCGACCGTCACTAACATCACGGACCACATTCACGACGGCGTCCCAAAGACGCCTTTTTCGCCTCGCGTTCGCGTACTCATCCCATCGTTTCTTTTCCCAACACGTCCCAGGTCTCGTTGTGACGATGAGTCATGTGTAATATTGTATAATTATCCATACCGCACTTTATTCAACCATCCAAATCGACCGGCACGGAGACATTGAATACGCGCAACGCCGCGCGTCGCCGCTCGACGTCGGCGGGGCTTTGGCTCACCCAAAGAATATGCTTCTATCCGCACTCATCGACGCGTCGTTTCTCGCACGCATCGCACGCACCGCGATCGTTGAAACCCAACGCACACGTACTCGTTCGTCCATGTCGTTCACGTCCGCCGCGCTGTCGCGCGCGCAATTTGCCACCGCGCGCGTCGCGGGCGCCGATCGACGATCCCATCGACGTCATCAACGATTATCGGTCGTTATCCGCGCCGACGGCGCATCCGCGGACGCAGACACGTACGAGTTGAACTTGGCCAAGCCCATTGAGTTGAAATTTAACCGTGGAAACGACGGCGGGGCGTACGTGGTGTTCGTGCCGACGGAAAAGAAGTACGATGGGATTGAGATTGGTGATAGAATCGAAGCGGTGAGCGCGTCGTTTGGTAACGAGATTTGGGGCGCTGAATCGTACGGACAAGTGATGTACGCGATCAAGAATAGAAGTGGTGACATTTATTTGAAGATGAAAAAGATGAATGGTGATTTGAGCGCTTTGGAAGTGAATGAGAAGTCTTCGGCGTTTAAGAATGAGCGCGCCGGGGGCAACTACGGCGCCGGGACCAAGGAGCAACAGATGAACAACTATTCAAAGAAGCGTGAATTGGAGAATCAACGCTTGGATATGTTTGATGAAGCTATTGAGTTGTATAACGGTAAAGATTACGACAGCGCGTTGATTATCTTTGAAGAAGTTGCGGCTTTGGAGCCGAAGAATTACATGGGCGACGACTTCAGTAAGACGACTGAAATTTACAAAGTCGCGCAGTACAACATCGCGTGCTGCTTCTCTCGCATCGGCAAGGAGGATGAGTCCATTTTGGCATTGAAGCGTTGCATGTCCGCGGGCTGGACCGATTACCGTAAGATTCGCACCGATCCGAGCTTGGCGTTTGTGCAAAAGTCGCAAAAGTTCCAAGAGCTCATGGACAAGTTTGACGAACCCATCATCAACGCCAACGCCGTCAAGGCGTTCAAGTCACTCTTCAACATTGGTGGTAAGAAGTAAAACAACGAAACGGTAAAGCGAGACAAGACACGCACACCACATCGCTCGTTCAAGCACCAGCTCGCGCGTGAAATACGAGAACAATTGATATTCATTCACTTTCGTACGTCTCGCGCCGCACCTCATCCACTCGCAACGATGAATTATATAGACATAAATCTCTTTGTATACGACGAATTCGGACATTCGACGCCACATGACGTTGGATGACGTCGACCCAAAAGCGCTCGCCCATCGACACCACACGTCGACGCTCGCGCCTTTCGCCGCCCGACGCCGCTCGAGCCGCCCGAAACGCGCCCCGTGGACGTTCGCTCGCACCGTCATGCTTTCCTATCGCGCGCACGTCGCGCCGCGATCGGTGCGCAGCGCACATCAACGCCGCGCCCAACATCAGCATCGTCATCAAAACCACGCGCGCATCGTCGTCGCCGCGGCGCGCGGCACGGATGCGCGCGAGTATACCATCGCGGACCTCACGCGTGAAGTCGTCTACGACTCTCGCACGGGCGCACGCGTGGGTGCGCGCGATGTGTCGCGCCCAATCGCGCAAGTCGCGGCGAGGCGCGTCGAGGCGAGCGCGACGCCGGCGCCGGCTCCACCGCGTTTGAGCGTCATGAACGCACAGAACGTGGCCATCGCTGCGGGCGCGATGGCGACGATTGGTGCGATCAAGTATGTGTTTGATAAACCGTCTCGGACGTACGTGGATGGTGAGAATACGGTTGGGCAAGAGTACGACGCGTGGACGCAAGAGGGCATTTTGGAGTACTATTGGGGTGAGCACATTCATTTGGGGTGGTACGAGGACGAGGAGCTCGCCCGAGGCGCCGGGACGCTGATTGGGAACAAGGTGAAGGACTTTATTGAGGCTAAGTTTGATTTTGTGGATAAGATGCGGGAATGGTCGGGGGCGACGTCGCCGGCCAAGGTGCTGGACGTCGGCTGCGGCATCGGCGGGACTTCGAGACATTTGGCCAAGACTTTTGGAGCTGGAACGTCTGTCACGGGCATCACTTTATCGCCGAATCAAGTTAAGCGCGCGACAGAGCTCGCAGCGGAGCAAGGCGTGCCGAATGCGCAGTTTCAAGTCATGAACGCGTTGGAGATGACGTTTCCGGATGACACGTTTGACTTGGTTTGGGCGTGCGAAAGCGGCGAGCACATGCCGGATAAGAAAAAGTACGTCGAGGAAATGGTGCGTGTATTAAAGCCGGGTGGGAAAATCGTCATCGCGACTTGGTGCCAGCGCGAGACGCCGCCAGAGTTCACGCAAAAGGAAAAGGACAACTTGCAGTTCCTCTACGAAGAGTGGGCGCATCCGTACTTTATTTCGTACGAAGAGTACGAACGCTTGCTCAAGGGCACGGGCGCGATGGAATCCACCGACGCGGAAGACTGGGTGAAGAACACCATCGCATCTTGGAGACATTCGATTTGGGTTGGGGTGTGGGATCCGTGGCCTGTGGTCTTCGCCGGTCCAAAGGTGTGGTACAAGACAGTGCGAGAAATCGTCACCCTCGAGCGCATGCACCGCGCGTTTGATTGCGGGTTGATGACGTACGGTATGATTAAGGGTACGAAAGCGATCAAGTAAAACAGAGACACCATGTGAGAAAAGCAGAGAGAGGGAGGGAGAGAGAGACTAGTAGAAACACGCGAACGAAAGAGAGGAATAGTAGACGCGCAGACGGAGCCGTTGTTGTTAATTGCAAATTTTTATCCAAAACGCTTTACGCGCTCTTCAACGCGGCGGCGCACGCCTTAATATCATCCGTACCATCGACGACATCGGACGTATTCATCCCGAGCGCACCCACTACGCACGCACCCGCGACGTCATCCACACTCACGGGCTCGGCGAGCGTCAATTTGATCGGTCCGGGTGACTTGGCCGCGATGGATTTCACGGCGCCCGAACCCAAAATCTTCGACAACAAATCTCCATACGTCTTCGTCACGCGCGGTGGCGTCAACGAAAACGCATCGCCTCCATAAATGAAGCTCGGCTTGACCACAAACGAGTTCCCAGCGCCAAAGTTTGCAGCTAACGCGTCCTCAGTGCGACTTTTACCTTCAAAGTAGCCTCGCATCAACGGTGTCGCTCCGACGACATCCTTCACTACACTCGCCACAGACACGTACACGAACCGCTTCACCCCTGCCGCTTTCGCCGCCTCAATAGCCTTGACATTAATATCTCCATTCCCCACGCGCATCGCATCGTTATCGGTGCCGATGACGCCCACGCACGAAACGCACACATCCGCGCCGCGCAACGCCTCAGCCACATCATCCACGCTTTGCGCCTCGAAATCGCACGCCACGCTCGCATCCGCGCCCGATACGCGCGCACCAGACTTCGACACCGACGTCACCGCGCATCCTTGCCGCGCGAGCTGCTCGCACACGCGAGAGCCGACGAAACCAGAGCCACCGAGCACGACCACCTTGCTCGAGCTCGATGCGCGCACGATGACGCTCGGTGCGCGTCGACGTGACGCGCTCGACGCGCGCTTCGCCGTCGACGGGCGAAGAGACAATGCGTGCGACGCGCTCGCGCTCGCAGACATGACGACCGACGGCGATGCTCGCGCGTAAGGCGTCGTTGAATGACGACGTTCTGGTGCGCTTTTTCATGATGACGTCACAAATCCTCGAACGCGGCGATGCTCGCGCGATGCGCGCACCGCGCGGCGGCGGCGCGCGGCGCGTCGACGATTTCATCGTCTTCGACGCCGTCGTCGCTCGCGCGCGGCGGTTCGGCGATCACAGGCGGCGGCGACGCGAGGAGATTCATGGCGTATGATTCTGCACCACCGGTGCCGCACGGATACCCATTTCGCGTCGTCGTCACCGGCCTCGGCGCGGTGACGCCGATCGGGAACGACGTGGCGGGTAATTGGCGCGCGTTACTCGCGCGTGCGTGCGGGATTAAGCGCCTCGAGCGCGAGGATTTACCAGAGAATGAGCGCGCGTACTTTGAGCAAATTGAGCGCGCGGCGAGCGCGGGCGCGATTGATAAAATGAGCGGCGCGTTGGACATGGCTCGGTGGAGCGATGGTGGTCGTTATGCGAATTTCGTGGCGTACGCGCGGTGCGCGGCGCACGAGGCGATTACGGATGCGGGATTGGACGCCGTGGGCGAGGACGTCGGCGTGTCGTTTGGCGCGGGCATGGGAGGCGTGCACGATCTCACCACCGCCGGTGCGATGCTGCGCGAAGGCGTGTTGAAACGTAAAATTAGTCCATTTTTTGTGCCTCGAATTCTAGCCAACGCCGCGGCGGGGAGGGTATCGATGGATTACGGTTTTCGAGGGCCAAATTTGGCGGCGTCGACGGCGTGCGCGACATCCGCGCATTGCATTGGCGAAGCTTTCCGCGCGATTCAGCGCGGTGAAGCCAAGGCAATGATTGCTGGAGGCGCAGAAGGGTGTATTGATGCAATATCTTTCGCGGCGTTTGCAAAGGCACGGGCGCTGAGCGCGAGTGGCGAGGCGAAACCGTTTGACGTCGCTCGGGACGGATTTGTCATGGGCGAAGGCGCGGGAGCTTTAGTTTTAGAAAGTCTCGAACACGCGCGTGCGCGCGGGGCGAGGACTATTTATGCCGAAATTCGTGGGTATGGCGCATCCGGGGATGCGTATCACGTCACGCGCGCGAGCCCAGATGGTGAAGGGGCGGCGCGAGCGATGCGCGCGGCGCTTCGAGACGCCGGCGTCGAGCGCGTCGCCCAGGATGTTGGTTACGTCAATGCGCACGCCACGGGCACAGCGCTAGGCGATGCCGCAGAGGCTATGGCACTGAAAGCCGTGTTTGGCACCGACGCGATTGAAAGCGGGTACGTGGCGACGACGAGTACAAAGGGTGCCACCGGACATTTACTCGGCGCCGCCGGCGCCATCGAAGCCGCATACGCCATTCTCGCCTTGCACACGGGAGACATCCCGCCAACCATTGGATATGAGCGCATGGATGACGTACTCAAAATACCGCTCGTCCACGGTCGCATGCGCGACGATGCGCGCGCGGTGCTGTCGAATTCTTTCGGATTTGGCGGAGTCAATGCGTCGCTCGTCTTCGCAAAGCCGCCAAAGCTTTGATAATGTTCTTTTGCGCGCGCGTTTCCGTCCGCAGTGCGCGCACATGTGCATGTGCAAACAACTGGTACCGATACGGCATTAGATTATTAGCTTGATTATTAGCTTGTAACCCACTAGCTCACATGTTTGTTTTCACGCGTAACCGACGCCTCTCGTAGCCTCACTCGAGTGCGCGCGCACGTCGCCACCGGTCGCCGCCATGCCGCGCGATGGCGAATCATCATCATTTGCCACGTCCATGATCGCACTCGGTGCGCTCACGTCGTCGGTACGTCGCGCTCGCTCGCTCGTTTTACGCAAAACATTTGATGCACACGTTTCAACTGACACTCTGTCTTCCTTTGTAGGCTCTGTTACTCGCCGCCTACGGCTTGAAACGCGCCGCACACGAATTCAACACCCAGCAGATGGGCTTACTCGAAGTTTTGCGCGCGGTGGAGCGCGCCAAGGCGCAAGACGACGGTAAAGTTTCGCAAGGAAAGGAGAGCGACCACGCGCAGGCGCGAACGCCGCGCCGAAGACGAGGCGACGATAAGAAGCTCGCGCGCACCAGTGCCCTCGACGGTACGCCGCTTGATGAATCGACAGTCATTGCGTACGCGTCACCACAAGGGGAGAGTCCGCGACGGGCGAATGTGGGCGCGGGAAAAGCGCGCGATAGAACGCCGAGTGGCGCGTCGACGCCTCGACGGGGACACTCGTTAGCGACGTCTGAAGAGTTTGGTGACGTCTCAGACGAGGTCTACGCGAAAGACTCGAGTTTTGGCACGCCCAAAAAGTCCACTGGGGGCTCTGCGAACGGTGCCGGGGCGCGATTGCACAAGTCTATGTTCAATGAAAGCGTTCGGCCGACGCACGCTTGGAACGCCGTCGGCGCGAGCGGCACCGAAACCGAGACTTTAGACACCGAAACCGAAACAGATGCCGATGAAGAAGAACGCACGCGAATTGGTGTGGTGTCTTCGCCGCTCTCACGCGAAATGAGTGCCGAACGTGGAGAATTTAGTGCGGATATTGAGCGTTTGGTTGGGTCGCCGTTGCCGCGAGCGTTGAGCGGCGTCGACGCCGACGCAGAAACCGAAGCCGAGCTACAGCTCTCGACACCGAACTTTGGCGTGGGCGGTGGAGCGACACATGACGTACAGACGCCGTGGACAGCGACCCCGGATGCGACGACGGCGGTGGGAATGAAACCTGCAGACCGAGCGATTGGCCGGTCGTTGTTTCAACCATCGCCTCGCGTGGAGCACACCGGCGAAGCGCCATTGCAATACGAGAAGATTGCCACGGAAACCATGGAAACGTTGGGAGATGAGTGCGAGGAGGTATGTTTGATGTTGGAATACGCGCTAGGATTGCGAGATAAGTGGTTGTTTGATGACAGTCACGGGGCGTGTCCGTTGGTTGGCCGCGTGGACAAAAAGGCGCCGTTGCCGCCCAAAACGGCGCACGAGTTTAAAATGGTGGACGGCGTCATGCATGTCTACGAACCGAGCGGCGATGCGAACGAATTGATTTTAACGCATAAGCCACCTGGGACAGCGACGGAGTTTTTCCATGATTTGCACGCGCTGTTGCGCGTACAATCCTCGGGACCGTCGAAGACTTTTTGCCACAAACGTTTGCTCCTCACTGAGCAAAAGTTCAACTTACACGTCATGCTGAACGCTGATCGCGAATTTCAAGAGCAAAAGGCTGCGCCACACCGCGACTTTTACAACGTTCGTAAGGTGGACACGCACGTTCATCACAGTGCGTGTATGAATCAGAAGCACTTGTTGCGCTTCATCAAGAGCAAATTGAAGCGCGAGCCGCACGAATTGGTAATCTATCGCGACGGCAAGTTTCTCAATCTGCGCGAAGTGTTCGAATCCATTGGGATGACGTCATATGAGCTGAACGTGGATACATTGGATATGCACGCAGATAAAAATACGTTCCATAGGTTTGACAAGTTCAACTTAAAATACAATCCGTGCGGGCAGTCGCGCTTGCGAGAAATCTTCATCAAGCAAGACAACATGATTCGTGGTCGTTTCCTCGCCGAGCTCACCAAGCAAGTGTGCGATGATTTACAAGCGAACAAATACACCATGGCTGAGTATCGTATCTCAATCTATGGTCGTAAGCCCGCGGAGTGGGATAACCTTGCGGCGTGGGTGTTGAATAACAACGTGTTTAGCGAGAACATCGTGTGGTTGATTCAAATTCCTCGGCTGTACAACATTTATCACTCAAACGGTACGATGAAGAACTTTCAGCAAATGTTGGATAATATTTTTGTGCCTTTGTTTGAGGTCACCGTCGATCCTTCGTCGCATCCAAAGTTGCATATGTTTTTGCAGCTCGTCGTCGGAGTCGACATGGTGGACGACGAGTCAAAACCCGAACGTCGACCGAGCAAGCACATGCGCTTGCCCGTGGATTGGGACGTCGCGCACAACCCAGCATACGCGTACTACGCGTACTACGTCTACGCAAACCTGTATACATTAAACGCGCTGCGTGTGGCCAAAGGCTTGAATACCATTGCGTTTCGGCCGCACGCAGGTGAAGCGGGCGACGTCGACCATTTATGCGCTACGTTCATGCTCGCCAAGAACATAGCGCACGGATTGAACCTTCGCAAGTCTCCATGTTTGCAGTACCTGTACTATTTGGCACAAATCCCCATGGACATGTCACCGCTGAGCAACAACTCGTTGTTTATCGATTATCACAAGAATCCATTTCCGACGTTTTTCGCTCGAGGACTGGCGGTGACGCTGAGCACTGACGACCCTTTGCAGATTCATATGACCAAAGAACCGCTCGTCGAGGAGTACTCCGTCGCCGCACAAGTATGGAAACTCTCAGCCGCGGATTTGTGCGAAATTGCCAAGACGAGTGTGCTGAACAGTGGATTTCCCCGCGCGTCCAAGGCGCATTGGGTATCAAACCAATATTGGCTCCTCGGCCCGCGCGGGAACGACATTCAAAAGACAAACGTCCCAAACCTGCGCGTGCATTTCCGCGAAGACGTATTAGAAACAGAACGCGCGCTTGTTCGTCGCGGTGTCGTCCAAGCGCGCTCGCGCGGACGCGAATTACGCGTCCGGGGATAGCCGGCTCGCGTTCATCCGCGCGCTCGCCCGTTTGACATCGAAGACCTCGACGACGGCAAAAACGCGACACATCGCTCCCGCAACGCATAAATAATGTACGATACTCTGATATTTTATAATTTTAACCCACGCTGTCATCTCTGACATCCGCATCGCGTGCGAAAACCATCGTATTTGATTCGCTTCGCTCGTGTCGCTCGCGCTCTGCTCAGTCAGCGATCGCGTGTCGACGCATGCGTCACTCTCCCGCGTTTCGCACGCCGCAAACGCGCTCTCTCGCGCGCACACGCAAGAGAACACGTCGACGTCGCACGTCTCGAGCGGGTTTTCATCGCGCACGGCTCTCGCGGCGCGCGTTTAAACCGCAATTCAACTCGCGGGTTCAAAGGGTGTTGACAGCAGCAGAGGGTGTTAACACCTCTTCCGCACCGGCTTCGCTCGTACACGCGCGCGCGTGATGGCGTCGCGCGTCCCGGGCGGAGGTTTAGACAGCGTTGGGTCGTTTAGACACTCCCAGCGCTACGCGGCGACCGCGGCGAGGTACACGAAGACGCTTGAACGCGAGCGGTCCATGGAGGAGGCGCGCGCGGCGACGTCGTCGAGCGGAAGCGACGAAGAGCGGTTATTAACCACATCCGGCGCGTACATCGAGCGACAACGCGCAAAGAATGAAAAGTATAAGAGTAGCTGTTCGCGGTGGTTGTGTGCGGTGTGCGTGTTATGTGTGTTCGCGGCGGTGGCGGTGGTGGGGTACGGGCACTTTAGCGGGAAATTTGATTTTAGAACCTTCTTCGCGTCGGATGATGATTCGAGTTCGACGACGCTAGTGACGACGAATGCGACGAATGTGACGACATCGGTGGTAGCGACGAGTAGCGAGAATGTGACGAGCGTGCCGGCGGCGACGGCGGCGACGACGTCTGCGAAGACGTCGATGAGCGGCTCGACGGCGCCGCCCGCGCAGACGGAGGCAATGGCGGTATCGTCGCCGCCGCCCGCGGTATCGTCGCCGCCGCCCGCGGTATCGTCGCCGCCGCCCGCGGTATCGTCGCCGCCGCCCGTGGTATCGTCGCCGCCGC
>Ga0181564_10000887_pt1 | contig 26733 bp, 20 predicted proteins | sample 011ome_24_FD_134512 | JGI IMG/M metagenome (GOLD analysis project Ga0181564, IMG submission 134512) | Coastal salt marsh microbial communities from the Groves Creek Marsh, Skidaway Island, Georgia - 011513CT metaG (megahit assembly) | ecosystem: Environmental > Aquatic > Marine > Intertidal... | reverse complement strand
GTCGAATGCACGTCCACGTCCATGGGGTCCATGACTGTCTGACGCCACCAATGTATCAATTCTTGGTGGTGGTATTTGAATATCCACGCAGCGCGCGTCGTTTTCGACACAGCGCGACGGCGGCGATGGACGCGGAGGTGCGCGCATTCGCGTCAGACGTCACCCGGCGCGGGTTGAGCGTGAAAACCGCGCAGTGGCGATCCGGCGCGCGCTGCGTGAGTGATGGGGAGTTTGTAAAGGCGTTGGATGACGCGCTGGTGACAGCTAGCCATGACGGGGTGTCTCGAGTGTACGCGTTGCATATCGATTGCGGCGGGGGGGATGATCGTGGTGGTGGTGGTGGTTTCGGGCGTAAGGTGAAGCTTGTGGTTGGTGATGATGCGTTGAAGCGCGCGCGGGAGGCGTGTGCGGGACGAGGGGAGGTGGTACGCGCGACGACGACGCGAGGCGCGACGCGAGACGGTTCGGTGAGAGGGATGTTGGATGATGAACGCGCGGCGAGGATGGAGTATTATGACGCCGCAAGTGATGAGATGAATGCGTTTCGTGCGAATACGTACGGGCGCGTGCAGATGGATAGTGTTGAGCGACGAAGTGGGGGTGGGCGTCGGTCGGGCGCGCCGGCGAGCGCGCCGGCGAGCGCGCCGGCGGTGAAAAAGCCAACTCCTGCGGCGACGACGACGACGACGACGACGACGACGACGACGACGACGACGACGACGACGAAAACGGATAGTACGAAAGACACTTCCACTAAGACCAAAGACACGGCTGTGCCTGCGAAGAAGTCAAGTAATTTGATGTCCATGTTTGCCAAGGCGCCGCAGAAGAAGACGGCGCCGGTGCCAAAGAAGGAGGAAAAACCAGCGCCGGTGGTGGCGAAAAAGGAGGAGGAAAAGCCTGTTGTGGTAGAAAAGAAAGCGGTGGCAAACGCCGAGGCGGCGATTTTAGAGGCTGAAGAGGACGCGTCGGATGAAGATTCGGACGACGATTTCGGCGCCACGCGCAAGCCGAGACGCAAACGCGCCATGGCGGTCGAATCCGAGGACGAAGAAGAAGACGAACAACCTGCGGCAGAAGAGGACAATGACTTCATGGAAATCGAAGACGAGCCGACACCCACACCGACGCCGGCACCGAAGAAAGCACCAGGGAGCTCCAAGAAGACCACGCCGACGTCGGCAAAAAAGCGTAAATCCAAAGCCCAAGACGAGGCAGACGACAACGACCAAGACGACGCACCTTCTTCAAACCCCACCAGCGCATCCAAAAAGCAAAAGAAGGACAAGCCATTGTCCAAGAAAGCTTTGCTAGCGCGCCGAATCAAGAAGACCATCGAAATCATGGATGAAGAAACGGGCGAAGAAACCACGCGCACCATCTTCGTGGATGAATTTGACAACGAACTCAACGAAGATGGCTCGTACAAGTTCCCTGATGAGAACGTCAAAACCGCCGCTTAACGCTTAACGTATCTCTATGATTTGTTGCAATTCACATTCGATACCACGTCATAACCCATCGACGCCTCCAGCAAAGACAATCTTCGCGCGTCGGAAACCTTGACACATTTTCAAAAATACGCCGAATCCAATCAAGATAAAATTAATAAAGATAAATAGTACTAAATCACACTAAATACGTTACAAATTCAAACCGTGTAAATCTGTCGATCGGCTCCATCGACGCGGCGTCACTGCACGACGCGCGCGAACGCCATGGGGTGTTCAAAGTGCCGGTATTCCCCTCGTGGGTGCGCGCGATGCGTAAACAACTTCACCAAGGTCAATGGCACTCGCGTACACGGCGCGACGAGCACGAGCGCGCGCACTGGGACTGGGCATTCGCCGACGATGACCGCGAGCGCGACGCCCAAGCGGACAAAGATTTCAAACGCATCGAAAATAGCTAAAGCGACAAAAACGCCGGTACAACGGGTGAAGGCGACGAACAAGGGTGGTGTGCGACATGATAAAGGGCGATCATCTCTCAGTGGGTCGGTAGATGCGGTGAAGACGCCGGCGATGCTCGGTGAGCGCGATGAGAATCGGGCGCCGCGCCCGCTCGACCAGGAGTTTCAGGTTCAACAGACGCAACATCGGGAATATTTTCAGAAACAGAACGCGCTGAAGATGACGACGGCGACGACGACAGAACGAAACATGCAGAAGAAGAGGTCTAGAGTACACGACATGATGCGTGATGAGAATGGTGACATAGAAGAATATGAAGAAGATTTATTACCGAGCTCGAGACGTCGAGTACTTTTTGAGAACGAGGAGGAGGACATGCCGTCGCCCACACCAATTGGAGCAATGAGCCCAGGAACGGAGGCGGCGATGTTAGCACACGTCATGGCCACGTCGCCGTCATCTATGACGCTAGGTGGTGCGTTGAGTGATCTACCACATTCTCCTTTAGCGGCGGCGTTCGCAATGGTGAACGAACTTTTGGACTCGCCTCGACTCGCTCGACGGAGTGAGTTGGCTCAAGGGGTCGGCGGTGGGCCGAACAACGGGTGGGACTTTTAGACGACGACGACAACATAACATGATGATAGATACGACACGTACGATGTGAATTGTTTTTACACAGAACTGAAACCTAAACTGCGCGCTACGGTGCTGTCTCTAGTTGCTTCTAGTGCTTCTTCCTTCTTCCATTCTTTTTTCCCTTCTTGGGCGTCGACGTGGGTGTCGTCGCTGGTTTCTTCTTTTCTTCCGCCGGCGCACCAGCGGCGATCTTCTTCTTGGTCTCTTCAAGTCTCGCCGTGACAGCCTTTTTGGCCGCCTCGATCTCAGCTTCTTCAACCGCCCGCTTGGCGTCCGCAATTTTCTTAGCCTCTTCAGCCTTTTGTCTTCTTGCCTCTTCGATTTCCGCCTTTTTCTGCTCTTCGGCTTCACGCGCCTGATCCGCGCGGCGCTGCTCATCCGCCAAACGCTTCTCCACCAAAAGTTGCTTTTCTCGCGCGAGTTCCTCCTTGATTTCACGTTCCTTCTCTTCTAAACGTTCAATCTTTGAGGTCCTGGCATTTTCACACCATGAGTGGAATGCAGCTGTCATTTCCGACTGTTGCCAACGCACAAAAACTTTCGTCATGATTTTATTCCGACGATAGCGTTCGCTGAGCAATTCGATGAACGCCGTGAGCGCCTTGCGCTTCAGATTGCTTTCATACGCCGAGTGCGCGGATTGATCAACCCACAGCGACAGCAAACCACGAGCTTCCTTCAAACGTTTGCTCGTTGCTTCAAGCTTTTCTTGCGTTTGTGCACGGTCGGCGTCGGTTTGAAATTTGTCCTCGTCGAGTTTAAGATTCAACTCCGCCACGCTCGCCGTCAACTCGTCGATGCTGCGAATCTTGAGCCCTTCGACCATCGTTTGGACTTGTGCCTTGGTTTCTACCACGCGCTTCTTCACCGCAGCCTCAACAGGCGCGGCTTGAGATGCAAAATTGATACTGTGGATATAATTCGATGTCGATCCAACCTTACGCCCCACGGACGACTCGACTCCTTGCGAGCGCACCGTCAGACGCATTCCACCGCCTCGGACGCGTTCAAACACCAGCTTCTCCTTTATCCACCTCCAGACCGTGACTGGATGCCATTCTTCGTGGTGTTCGCTTTCGTCGTCGTCGCTACCAAAGTGATAGCGCTCGCCAAGCGTCTTAAACACGTGCCCAAGCAAGCCTAAACCAGCAGTGAACGCCAAGGTCCAGACAATCTCCTTGGGCGTCTCCACATTCTTTGTCATTGCCGGTGTCTTCTTCTTTGACGCCACCACAGCGGTGGCGGTTTTAGATACGGATTCCTTCTCTTTCTTTTCTTGCGCTCGAATCTTGAGATCCTTGGCTTGAGCGTCCGCTTCAGCCTTGGCGAGCACTTTCTCTCGCGCGACCAATTCGCGTTCGCGAGCGGCGAGCTCCTTGCTCTTCTTTTCCAAAGCCTTTTTCTCGTCATCATTAACGGACGAAGCTTTGGGCGGCGCAGACAATTTTGGCGATGCTTTTGCCTTTTCCACGCTCTTTTTCACCTCTACTTTCTTGCTCGACGCTGACGTGACTGTCTTGCGCGCGACGAGGTCGTCCCGGCGCTTGCTCACCTTGGCTGCCACGGCGCTCAACAGATTCGCCCTCACCTTTTTGAACTCATACACGACATCACCAACATTTGTAGTTATGACATGTTTCAAGCTCTCAAACCGATCACTCGCCCCATTCGCCTTCGCATTCGTTTCTCCTCGCGCATCACCGCCGACGCGTTTGCCTCGCGTCTTCCGCATCGCCTCGGCGAGCTCCCTACTCTTTCGCTCCAACGTAGGATAACTCTCGCCGTACAGCTCTCCACTAAAACTCCCATGCGCCTTCGTCGACTCATTCGTCGCATTCTTCGCATCATGTTTCGGCACATCCAGCACCTGCCCGGGCGTGAGCTCCTTCCCGCTCGCGTGCGGGTTCAACAGCAAGATCACCTCGGCGCGCGTGTGCGTCTTGCGACTGATGCCTCGCAGCGTGTCCCCTCGCACGACCGTGTACTGCGTAAACGACGACGTTGGTGACGACGACGACGACGACGTTGGTGACGACGACGACGACGACGCGTTCGCACCGAAGCGCTTCGTCGCACCCATGTCGTCGCGCGAGGGAATGCGCGCGCGCACGATGAATTCATTTCATCGTCATGAATTCTCGCGCGACGCCGGGCGCGCGCGTGGGTCTCATCGCTACTATACATGAAAAACACCCATGTGTTGTTTATCACGCACACCATGGTTGATGGGTCATACGCATACGACACACGTCTACGCCTATGTGATGGGTATCAAAAATAAACCGATGATGTGGTGCACGCGCGCGCGAGGTGGGAGTGCGCGACGACGACGTGGGATGCGCGCGCGGCGCAGACGGCCTTTTACGACGCACGACGACGATCGACGACGATGGCGCCGACGAAGAAGGGTACGTGTAAAACGCGCGTGCGCGAGTGTTTTTAGCCGCGCGCACCGGTGGCGCGATCGGTGGTGCGCGCGCGTCGCGCGATGTGGTGGTCGATTCGCCAGCGCCAACGCGCGCGAGGGCTTTGCGACTGACGATGGGATGGCGTGTTTTCCGTGCGTGTCGCAGACGAAAAGGTGAACAAGGCCTCCAAGGCGGCCAAGTTTGTGAAGAAGGGTTCGAAGGGGAAGCTTTTGAAGAAGCGATTCTCCGCGACGTTCCACAGGTACGTGTGATTGACGCGCGTTTTGCGACGATTTGCGTGGGATCGCGTGTCGTCGCGAGTGTGCGATGACACGCGCGATGATGACGACGGGTGACTGACGGGCGACGATTTTTACCACGCACACAGACCGCGTACTTTGAAGCATGAACGCAAGCCGGCGTACCCGCGCGTTTCCGTGCCGTCCCGCCAAAAGCTCGACCAGTTCCAGGTGCGTATGTCATCGATCGCGTAGGTCGAGGTTAGGGCTTTGAGACGCGCGCTCGCGGCGCGCGAGAGTCGCGAGCTCTCTCGGCTTGGATTTCCGTCGATTGCGCGTACGAACGACGAAGGATGAATGCGAGATGGAGATTTCGAATGATTGCATGAGAGCGCGCTCTGACTTGCGAATCACGCGTACTGACGATTGGTTTGTGTTGCGTGTTTTTTCCACGCGTAGATCTTGAAGCACCCGCTCACGACGGAGAGCGCCATGGCGAAGGTTGAAGCCCACAACACGTTGGTCTTCATCGTCGACGCGCGCTCGAACAAGAAGCAAATCAAGGATGCCGTCAAGCGTATGTACGACATTGAGTGCTTGAAGGTGAACACGCTCATCCGCCCGGATGGTGCCAAGAAGGCGTACTGCCGTCTCACCGAAGACCACGACGCGCTCGACATCGCCAACAGAATCGGCATCATCTAATCTAATCGCTAGGAGCGAGAGGCGCATGGGAGAAGATTAGTAGGGTGAATCTTTGTTTAGTCAACGGGCGTTCGTGTCACTAGTTCGATTTAGAAATTGAAATAGGAAGGTTCGACGCATAATTCGATTTGTCGCGCGTCTCTTCGCGCGCTCATCTGTAAAGCACCACATCATGGGTGGACACAAACGCGTTATACTTCGCACACAAGGCAACACACGCATATGGTCCTCGTAACTTAACATCGCCAATCAACCTTCGGATGTGGTATCACATTCCGCGTTCAGATGACTCTGTGGCTAAACAAGACGGATTTTAACGTGACACACTCGGACGGCACAGTCTCACTCGCGCCCGCCCGTCCATTCGTCGTCGTCACGCGTGGCGCCATCAAAGTCGCACATGGACGAATTGGAGCGGTTGCGTAACGAACTTGCTCTGCGCGATGCCACCATCGCCGCCGAACGCGCGAAGAACGAAGCGTTGGAGATGCGCATGCAACTGAAAGCTCGAGAGGATGAGATTGCGAAACTCCGCGCGGAAATCGCTGGCTCGGCGACTACGAGCGATCGAACGATGACGAAGACGAGTACAGGCGCGATTGCACCCGTGATTGGGACGACGAAGCAACCAGTAGTGGCACAGTCTAAGGCACCATCGGAGTCGAATGGGCAACGCCCGGTAGTCGGAAGTGCCTCAAAGCGCGCCGCCGGCGCGTCCAACAAACGGCCGAGCACGAACGCGGAAAAGCAGCAGCATGTGGTGAAAAAGACGACGAATAAACGAAAACAGGAAGCTGCACCGCTCGAGGTGGTTGAGGATCCGGGCACGGAATCCATGCATCAAAAAACCAAATTTAGGAAGACGACAAACGTCGTACGCGCAAAAGATGGTTCATTCATTCGCGTTCGCATTCCAGGTATTATGTTCTGCAGTCGATGTAAGCGCACGAATGTGCCGCCAGATAATGCCGCGTTCGATCCGGAATATCCCGGCACGTGCTTGCCGTGCAAAGAAAGAATAAAGGAGTTGACCGAGCTCAACAAAGGCGTGTCAAAGTCTCCAAAGAAGATTCTACAACACAAGCTTCCTCCCGTTGGCCCCGATGGCAAAAGAAGATTGCTCAATGTAGAACGTGAGGCAAAATGGCGCAACATGGTCTTGGCAAATATCAGTGGCTCCGTTGAGACATGCGAGAAGCTGCGAATAGAAATGATTCAAGATAAGAAACGATACACAAATTCAGTCAACTGGGATGAAGAGTTTATACAGGTCGCCGCAGGCTTAAGCCGACATCCAATACGCATGATTAGCTGGGCGTTATCAAATGCTGCAACCATAGATGAGCGCGCGGCAAAGGATGCTTGCGAACGCAAGGAGACTGATGAAACGACTCCGTTAAATGACGAGCCGTACACCTCAGGGGTTCGAGTCTTGCGACACTTGTTCAAGTGTGGTTGCCAAATGTCGTGTGATGTCATACACGCCGCGTGTGCGTTCGGTAATCTCGAATGTGTCAAGTTTTTGAAGGAGCATGTTAGAATGTGTGATTTTCAAAATGCGTGGTTCGACTTCAAACGCGCCGACGGCAAAGACAATCAACTCATGCTGATTGCCGCACAAGAAGGTCAGGTTGACGTACTTAAGTACTTGTACGAGCATGATTGCGATTTCTCGGTGGAAGATGCGAATACCTGCCTCGAATTGGCCAAGATTCGCAAGCCACGCGCAGGAAATTACGACAAAGTTGTTGCGTACATTAAGAGCCTTCCCGAATGGGCTGAATACACAAACAAAGACGGTTGAGGTGAAAATCGAATTGAATTAGAACAGGAATGGTGAACTTCGAACGATGCGTTAGGGCGTTACTAGACATCAATTGTAATAATACCGTGTATGCATATGCTATCGCGCAGGGAGGGCGCTGAGAATATGTTTCGTCAAAAGTTTGCTGCACACGTCGAGACGCGGTGAGGCGTCGTAAAGAAATCAGCGGCAGTTAACAAAAGTTTGTCGACTCGAGGCATGGTATGTAGAAGTGCATGCGCCTCGATACGCAGGCGCCATCTATTGACGCGCGGGGTGCATGGCGAACGCCACAGTTCCTACGTATTCGTCAAGTTAATTGTGGTTATTCATCCCATCGGCGCGTGGTTTCGGTTGCTGGATGTGGGACGCCGCCGTCGAGGCATGCCTAGACGAAAGCGCGCTGGGGACTGACAACGCTGAAGACTATGGTAGTGGTGTGCTAGCTTCGGAACTGAAAGAGTATATCAACGAGGAGGTGTTTCGGCTGTGTGAAATAGATGGAGAAGACCTAATACACGGCCATGATTTCTCGGCGCGCGGTTCCCTCCAGAGCGACGACACGGGATTGAATTTTGATTCGTGGTTATTTGACACCACTGACACAGACACGTTACTCGCTTCCCAAGGTGATTTTAGCGATTTGTTTGCGATGCCGTCGTTTGAACACGAAAAGAACGCGGCGTCGACAAAGGTTGCGCGTAAGAAGGCACCGAAAAGCACCGCCGGTCCAAAGGTTGCTCAAGCGGAGAAGAAATCGATACGCTCGACGAGCGAATACAGAGGCGTGACGCACCACTGCCGAACAGGTCGGTATGAAGCACACATTTGGGAATCTGGTAAGCAAGTCTACCTCGGAGGCTTTGATCGCGAGGCGCAAGCCGCAATTGCTTATGACTTGTGCGCGTTGAAGTGTCGAGGGACGCAAGCGACGACCAATTTTCACATGGCGAACTACCGTCAAGAATTGGAAAAATTGGACTCCATCTCAAAGGAAGAGCTCATCTTGTCTTTGCGTCGACAATCAAAAGGATTCGGGAAAGGATCGAGTAAGTTCCGCGGGGTCACAAAGCACGCCAAGGGCAAATTTGAAGCCCGTATTGGGCAGTTAGTTGGGAAAAAGTATCGATATTTGGGACTCTGGCCGACTGAAATTGAAGCCGCCGTGGCGTACGACGTCGAAAGCGTTAGACAGAAAGGTATGGACGCGTTGACGAATTTTGACATCAGTTCGTACACGAGCGTCTTGGCTGAGCACTACGACGCGCAAGCAAAGGCGTTGGGTAAACGCAAGCACTGGAGCGATGACGACGCGCGCCAAAATGGCGTCGTCGTGGAGGATGCGAAAACGAGCGAACGAAATTTCCGCGCGCAACTTGCGAGCAAGCACGCGGAATTCGTCGCATCTGCGCGTACTGCCGCAGCCGGTCCCGCGTGCGAGTGCGATCCGAGTGAAGTTGCTATCGCAACTGTGCGTTCATTTTTTGATTCAGAGGCTAAAATATGCAGCAAGAAATCGCCACGCAGCGCGACGAGCGATAATGAGGACGACGACGCGTGCGCCGACGCCGCCATCGAAGAGTTACAAAACATCGTACGCGAAGCTCGAGCGAAGACATGCGTACGTAAGGAGGACAATCGACGAGATCATCGACGACGCTAGGTGATATCACTCGTTTTGTTTCTGTTTTCACTGTAATATTTGTAATAATATTTGTCGTGTGTGCTATATGCTTGCGCGCTCGCAAACTCTTTCACTCTCTCTCGCCGTAAGCAAGAAGCAATTTACTTCTTGGTAGTCGCGATGCGCGCCAAGGTCTGGAAAGACACGGCTTGCACAACAGCGAGCGGGGAGAAAAGCACGAGCAAGATGAAGCCCAAGTTGGAACCTTCGCCAGCCACCTTGGCCGCCTTCGGCGCGGGCGCAGCCTTCGCCGCCGCCGGGGCAGCCTTGGAGCCACCGAACGAGGGCAAAGAGATGGACGGCGCAGAGAATGACGGCGCAGAGAATGACGGCAAAGAGATCGACGGGCCACTCGCAAGCTTCTTCGTCTTGCTCGCAGGGACCGGCGTGTTCTTCTTCGCTTGAAGCTCTTCAAACTGCGCGGCCGCGAGGCTCTTGGCGTCGCCCTTGGCGACTTGCGCAAACTCAACCGGCGCCGCGTTGGCGATCGGGGCAACCATCATCGTCGCCGCCAACACAACCGCGCCAACTTGCGTGCGCTCCGCGCGCACAACCGCAGCCGCACCGCGCGCGTGCGCGGTCGATCGTCGGCAAACCTGGGTCTTACCCACCGTCGTCGTCGTCGTCGTCGTCGTCGTGGCGATCATCGTAGGAGGCGTTCGTGCGTGAAAGAACGTGTGAGAGATGGAGACAATATGCGTGCGCGTCGGTTACGACAGCGACGAGTTCTGCCGCGACGCGCGACGGCGGCGGCAACGCCATCATCCACCGACGACACACGCTTATCCAAAAAAGTCGATCGATCGATCGATCGGTCGATCGGTCGGGGGGGGCGTCAACAACGCGGTCGGTCGGTCAGCCGTGGACGTGGGCGTGATGGTCGTAGTGTACGTGTACGTGACCTAAGATTGATCACACACGACGGTACTGTGTGTGTGTGTGTGTGTCCGAGTGACGATACCACTGATACTACAAAAACCACCACATAATATGGGTACTAGTATAGCCACGTTGGGGATATAGAGGATGCACGACGGACACCATGATACGTGGAACGCTCAACCCTAGTTTTTATGGGACAAAACCAAAACCAACCAACTTTTTTTTTTTGATTTTTGAATTTCTTTCCACGCCAACGCGTGAAGACGTCATCATCACACGACGACGCGACCGTGCGTGGACGGGTGACGGGCGCTCGCGACGATATGCAACGCACACACACGGGTACGTACGCCGCCACGCCTGGGGTGGATGATACCACGCAGACATTAGGGTTGCTTCAGGCGCAACTGCGCGCGCAGGCGAGGGAGATTGCGCGCTTGCAGCGGCAGTGCGTCGAGTTGAATCGCGAACGCGACGCGCTTCGAGGGAAGGTACTGAAGCCGTTGAATGAACGTTTTGCGGATAATGTACGGGATTTAATTAAGGACACGTGTTGGTTTAAGCTGCGGCAAGTGGAGGAGGTGATTGATGTGAATACGTACGAGTCGACGACGCGCGCCGAGTTTGACTTGGCTGGCGCGTCGTCGCGGTTGGACGCGAGGTTCCCGGATTTAAAGAGCGCGAAGATTACGACGACAGAAAATATTGGGCCGTTTGGGATTGAGTTGAAATCACGACCTTTCCGTGGGGAGTTGTTACAGTTCAAAGCCAAGGTGGATTTGGAGAGACTGTTGAACATTGCGCGCGCGCCGACGCTGGTGCTGTCGCCGTCGCCAATCTTTCCGTGGAACAGAAAGACCAAGTGGAATCCAGCGTTGGAGACACACATGGACGTCGATGGCGTGGCAGTGAGCGCGAAATATACCATCGTTAATGATTCGGTATCCATGGATCACTTGGATTTTGACGTGAGTACGACGCACGAAGAGTACGGGTCGCTCTCGCTCTCGCGCGTGAGCCAACACACGGTGCAGGAGGACCAACTCGACGTGAATCCAGACGGATGCTGGCGCGCTGGTTGGTCCCAGCGCAAGGGTGATTTCGATTTATCAGCGCACTTTAAGACGGACAAGAACATAGAGCTTGAATTGAGCGCGCGTAGACAATTTGCCAAGCACTTTAATGGCAAAGTCACGGCCAAGGTGGCGGCCAAGGAGCTCGAATTTCAAGCGGGCTACGAATTCACCGAGGAGTTGAAGGGGTGGGAAGTCATCGCCAAGTCAGTGTTAACCCCTCAAGGGTTGTTACACAACCCAACGTTTCAGCTGAACCACGCTTGGGAGTTTTAATACATTAAACGTTATGCTGCTACACTACGCCTACTACAATCCCGGCATTCCTGGGCTGAAACCTTTCCCGCGACCGCCCGAACCGCGACCGCGACCCGAGCCACGACCGCGGCCCGAGGAGTCATCTCCATCGTTTCCTCGTCCACCACCCGCACGGCCTCGACCGCCCGAGCCTCGGCCACCCGAGCCTCGGCCGGAAGTGCCTCGGCCGGAAGTGCCTCGGCCGCGGCCTCCTCGACCGCCTCGACCGAGCGCGACACCTCGACCGGGCGCGGGCGGCGCGGGCTTGTACTTGGTCACCTTGGCCCCAGGTTTCCATTCACCGCCGTAGAATTCGTTCCCACGTTTACCACCACCACCGTCGTCGTCGTCACTGTCATCACCATCGCTACCGCGTACATTCGAAGCGCTTCCTCCCCATTGAGCGTCGTCGTATTCATCGTCGTATTCGCCCGCGTTGACATCGTCGAGCGCGTGCGAGTAGATATCCTTTGCAATCTCGGTGATACCAGCACCGGTAGACGTCGACGCCATCATCACTGTTACTTTGGCGCGCTTGGTGTAGCGAAGTTCTTCCTGAATCAAATACGCTCGACGCGCTAAATCGTTTGGATTCACCGAGTCGCACTTGTTCAAGATGACTTGACACGAGGTTTCGCCATACTTGGATAAAAACGCGAGCATTTCGCGGTCAGACGCCTTCAAGCCATGCCGCGCGTCGACGACAATGTACACGCGCTTCAAATTCTTTCTAGATGTTAAATACTTATCCATCAACTCATTCCAGGATTCCACGCGATGCTGCTTGGCAAACGCAAAGCCGTAACCCGGTAAATCGACGAGACGAATGCGCTCGTCGAGCGAGTAAAAGTTCAAGCTTTGCGTCTTCCCTGGAACATCACTCGATCGTGCCACTGAACTCAACGTCAAGGCGTTGATTAATGAACTCTTGCCAACGTTCGAACGGCCCGCGAACGCGATTTCCGGGACATCATCTATAATTTTACTCGCCCCCTTTCCCACGGCGTGCTGCGGCGGCTCTTCGCCGTCTCTCGCCGCCGCCGCTATAAACTTACACGTCCGCTTCAATCGCCCGAGTCCAAGCAAACGCTGATTCTTAAGATCTAATTGTGCCAAGTCGTACATCGCGTACCGCTGCGTAATTTCATTGATTTCATTCCTATTCCTCAACAATCTCGTCGTCCGTCCCGCAGTCGACGCCGTCGACGTCACTTGATACTTTCGAATACGAGCCATAATTCCCGGATCGATCGGCAACGCACGAAACTTGGCGCGATTACTCATCTCGCCACCATCATTCCCCGATAATTCATCAAGTAACCGCTCGAGCTTGAGACCACCTTCGGGAATCGTCGACCGTAACGGCGGCTCGACGCGCCCAGCCGCCGCCTCCACCGCCTCCTCTTCCTTCTCCTTCTCGTCACCGAAGACATCTCCCGCCGAAGCACGCGTCACGAACGATGCCGACATCGCCAACATCGTCGTCGGCATCGCGCAACGCACGCCGCGACGCGACGAGACCCACGACGACGACCACGACGTGCGCATCCCGAGTGGCATTGACCTCGACACCGCCGACGTGGCCGCAGCCACGCACGTCGGGGTCTTGGTATGCATCGCCGCGGCGGCGACGACGACGACGCGCATGACGTCTCGACGCGCGCGGTGCCGCAGCCGCACCGCCGCCGTCGTAATCGTCGTCGTCGTCGTCGTCGTCGTTTACGAATGAAACCGCGTCACGCAATGACGCACGAAAAGTAACTTTGCATCGTCGTCACAGGACGCCGTGCGACGTGCGTCGACCGTCGTGCGTCGACCGTAAACGACGATGCGTGCGATGGCGATGGGATGCGCGCGACCGTCATCGACGGTGACGTCGACGTCGACGGTGTCAGCGTCGTCGGCGGCGGCGCGAACGCACCGAGGACGCGTGGTCGTCGCGAGGCAACAACCGCACGCGGCGCGAACGCACTGTGCGACGACGACGACGACGAGGGTGAGGGCGTACGATGAAAGTCGCGGCGCTGATGACGTGGTGTCGGATGCGGAGGTTGAGCGTCGCGAACGGTGGCGCGCGCGGGCGAAGACGATGCGGGCCAAGGCGCTGAAAGGATACCTGGCGCGCGCGAATGCAAACTATGCCGATTGTTTCGAAAAGAGCGATTTGGAGGCGCGCGCGGCGGAGACGTGGATGATGATTGAAAATCGAGCGACGATTGTGCCGCTGAGGCAGCTCGGGAATGTGGCGGGAAATCCGAGGGCGGGATACGCGGTGTGCGCGCTCGATATTGGCGGCGACGTCGGGTTGTGCGATTTCGTCATCGATACCGGCGCCACGGCGGCGCTCGTGACGCCAAAGGCGATAGAGAGCATGGATAAGGAAAATGTCATTGAAGGTGCGGCTATTCGTGGGTTGACTGGTACTGGGGAGACGCTGAGACAAAAAGTGACGCTTAAAGGCGTTCGCATGGGTGCGCACGAATTCGTCGACGGTTTAGACGCCGTGGTGACGGATCTCACTGCTGTAGGCTTGCCCCCAGTCATCGGTGGCTTGCTCGGGCTCGATTTTTTAGGCAAATTCGTCGTAGAGTTTGATTTTGCCTCGTCAAAGTTGTCGTTCTGGCCTCTTGGAGCGGTAGAGAACGGCGCGGTGGACGTGGATGATTTGGTTAAAATTCCAATGACGACGCACCCAGTCGGATTGAAGACGGTGCAAGTTTCATTGAACGGCGCCGCGCCGTTTAGCGCAATCGTGGACATGGGATCGTTTTTTAGCGTTGCAAACTGGATCGCGTCCGCGAGCGCGGGTATCGGTCCTGATAGTGATAAAGTCAAGCGGGGTGGTTTGCAAGTATCGGGCGTGGATGGCCAGTCGATGAACATGGCCATGGCGCCGTTTGATTTACGCGTGCTCGGCGAGCCTGGTGGGGACGATTTATCCAGCGTGTATAAAGGCATGTGTTGTGTTGGTGACTTGCCCGCGTTCAACGCGCTCGGAGCGTCGGTGTCGCCATTCATGGCTATGGGTCTCGACGTCATCGGCCGCGGCAGATGCGTCTTTGACGCGTCGAAAAATGTCTTGTACCTCGCCAAAGGCGAAGAGACGTACTAGTACGACCGTTATAAGTGTTATAATAAGTCATCATCAATATAAATCATCATTACAGCGTAAATCCTTCACCTTGTTGTTTCGCACCCGGAGCATCCGCGATTAAACCGGCGAAGAGCGCGTCCCAGTTGTCTCCTCGGCGCTCTTTGCCGGTTTGCGTCACCTCGCCATCCGCGCTCGTCGACTTCATCATGTTTGACAAACCAACCTCACCGAGAGGCTTGGCGCTATCGCGGTAATAGCACTCGAAAGTAGCGTTTGCCGCGTCCTCGCGAGTGATGGATTCCACGCAAATCGCCGCCACGTCGTTGCGCGAAATACGCCCAGACGTCGTATCGCCTTGGTTCAATTCCACCGCGGACACGCCTCTCGCGGGGTCTTCGGTTAACCCACCAGGGCGCACCACCGTGTACGCGCGCCCAGGACGGTCAAAGTACAACGCACGCACGGCGTCTTCGCCCAAAATCTTATTACGCATGATGCCGCCGAATAAATTTAAAAAGATGTACACCGGAGACGCCGGCTTGCTCACCGCGCCCGACGACACAATCACAAATCGCTCAACATCCGCCCTCAAGCACGCCTTGGCGCACGAGATCACACCATCCCGATCAACCTTCGCGGCATCACCACCACTTTGCGATTGCGATGCGGCAAAAATCACCGCCTTGGCGCCGCGAAACGCATTCGCGAGCTCCGCCGCCGACGCCTCGGCGACGTTCACCGTCGTCGCGCGCACGCGCCCATCGCTCGCGTCACCCTTTGCGTACGTCCCTTGTCGAGTGCCCGCGACGATGGTCCCACACGCGGTGTTCGCACGCAAATACTCCACGCACGCCGCGCCCGTTTTCCCATTCGCGCCAACCACGACCACGGTATCCGCCTCATCCAATACCGATGCCGACGCGCGCGTCGTCGTCGTCGTCGTCGTCGTCGGACGCGCGCTCCGACGCACGGCGCCGCGTCGCGCCAACGAACGCGATGCGTGCCGTCCCACCACCGTCGTCGTCGTCGTCGCTGACATCATCATCGTCGCTGACATCGTCCTCGTCCTCGTCGTCGTCGCAGAGTGACGTCACTCCTTCACACGATGCCGTGGATATCGACGACGACGACGACGACCGCGAGTGTTGGTCGATATCGCGGCGCGGCGACAGCGGTGCGCGACGAACGCGTTGGCGCGCGCGCCACGCATCGCCGAACGCGTAGGCACGGGTGCAGCGCGACGAATGCGAATGCGAATGCGAATGCGAGTCGTGCGAGAGAACAAGATGATTTCATGGCGCTCGCATCCGCCATGGGACGCGGGGCATCGACGACGAGCGCGTCGACGTCGCGTGATGCGAATGATACTAGTAGCACTCGTGAGTTTCGTGGCGATGGCGTGAATGATGCGAGTAGTAAGCGCGTGTCGTTGCGAGACGTGCTGGACGGCGCGAGCGGACCGCCGAGGATGTTTTCGCCGATGGCTGGGCGTGGACGGAACCACCGCGCGGATGGCGGGCGGCGGCCGCTCGCGGTGTATTTACCCGGGTTAGATGGCACTGGGTTCAGTGCGTCATCGCAGTTTGATACCATTGCACGCGCTGGGTTTGATCTCGTGGCGTTGAATATCCCCGTGAGCGACCGGTCGAGCGTGTTCGAGTTGGTGGACAACGTGACGGCGTATTTAGACGCTCGCGTCGCGGAGAATGATTTCAACGGTGAGAGCGTGGATGGTGCTGGGTCTTCGGATGTGTATTTGATTGGAGAGTCCATGGGTGGCATGCTCGCGCTTTGCGTCGCGGCGTCGAGACCGGATTTAATCAAGCGATTAATCTTGGTGAATCCGGCGAGTTCATTCGACAAGAGCGTGTGGCCGACGCTCGGTCCGGCGCTGCCATCCATTCCAAACGAGTTGTGGAACGCGGTGCCTTTCGCTCTCGCACCGGTATTGATTGATCCCGTGCGAATGGCGCGAGGGATGATGGATAAAATGATGGAAACGCCGTCTGATGATCCGCTTGGGTCTCTCGTCGCAGGCGCGGAGGAGCTCATGGGATTGATTCCCGCGTTGGGCGCCTTGTCGGAAATTATCCCCCGCGAAACGTTGGCGCACCGCTTGGAAATCTTGCGCGAAGGGTGTGAATTCTTAAATGCCAACGACTACGAACGATTGACAACGATTAACGTGCCCACGCTCGTGGTGGCGAGCGAGAACGACAATCTCATTCCAAGCTTGACTGAGAGCTCGCGTCTCAAGGCGTTTTTACCGAATTGCAAGGTGGAAGTGTTGAAGGGCGCGTCGCACGCGGCGTTGCAAGAACCAGGTGTAGATTTGATGGAAATCGCCCGTCGCAACGGCGTGCTTCCACGCACGGCGGACGAACTGGCAATGACGCGCGATGTGAAATTTGATCCACCTTCGCGAGCAGATTTAGAGCGCGCGCGCGAATCTCTCGCCGGTTTGCGCGCGTTGACGTCGCCGGTGTTCTTCAGCACGCGTCCGGATGGGAAAATTGTTCGTGGATTGGATGCTGTTCCGATGCGCCAACGCGGTTCACGACCAATTTTGCTCGTAGGTAACCACCAAACGTTGGCGCCTGATCTCGGATTTCTCGTCGACCAATTCATCGAAGAGAAGGGTGTGTGTATTCGCGGTCTCGCACATCCTGTAGTCGCTCGAGGAGGCGGTGGATTTGGTGGCGATACCGATGGTGACGAAAGCAACACGCCTCAGAGCTTTGACGACATGTTGCGCGGCGCGCTGAAAGGAACTCCGCTCGAGGCTGCGTTGCCACGACGTGAGCCGAAGCCACCGCGCAACAATCGCGCGATGACCATGGGCGGCCTCGGTAGCTTTACGTCGTTTGGCGCCGTTCCGGTGAGTGGGATGAACTTCTTTCGTTTAATGAAGCAAGGCGAAGCGGTGTTGCTCTTCCCTGGTGGTGTGCGTGAAGCATTCAAGCGAAAGAATGAATTGTACGAATTGTTCTGGCCGAGCAAGCCAGAATTCGTCCGAATGGCGGCAAAGTTTGACGCCATCATCGTACCTTTTGCCGCTGTCGGCGCTGAAGATTCGTTTGACATCGTGCAAGACGCAGATGACTTGTTAAACGGCGTATTCGGCGAATCCGTGCGTGAGCGGGCCAACAAGATGCCCAAGGCTCGCGTGAATGACGATTTCCGCGACGACGAAGAACTTTTCATTCAACCCGTTGCTGTGCCCAAAATCCCCGAGCGCTTTTACTTTCGCTTCATGGCACCGATTGATTTATCCGACGTCGACTTGGATGACGAAGAAAGCGTCAAGGCTGTGTATGCAAATGTCAAAAATGAAGTCGCGAGCGGCATCGAATACCTCCGCGCAAAGCGCGCGTCGGATCCATTCAAAGACCTCGCCCCGCGTTTGCTCTACGAACGCGCCACGTCCGCGCAGGCGCCTACATTCGTCCCATAATTTTCTTTCGTCATCGTTGTAACAACAAAGATACGCCGCATTATAGCAACGTATATTCACTATTCACGCTGGGCCGCTGACATCCAGACATCTTGATGCACGTCTTTGAACACCCAAAACAACTGAGACGCGCCACATTTCTCGACGCGGTCGAGTCGCGTCGACGGCGACGAGCGGCGACAGCGATGGCCGCCATGGATGCAGATGAGCACACACCTCTGCGATACCCACACGACGCATCCATGACGCACGACGCGCCGTCGACGGCGACGACGTCGTCACGACGATTCGGCGCGTCTTTCGTGTTGCGCGCGATCGTCACCGCGACGTTGGCGGTGTGCATGTTTGATGGGTCTGGACGCGCGTATAAGAGATATACGTACGGTGTGAGTGCGGGTGACGACGCGGTGGCTTTGACGAAGCGCGAATACGGCGATGGTGCGCGAGACAAGTTGCGCGAGTTGCGTTGGACGCCGACGCAAGGATTTTTCTTGGTCGGAGGCGACGGGTGGTTTTGTAAGTCTTGGTTTGGGAATTCGAACTTTGATACCAAGGCGCGTGATGCTATTCGTGAAAGCGTGAAGCGATACTTTCCTTCTCGCATAGCGAACGATGCGAAGCCGTTTAGCGTGTTGTTTACTACGGCGGATTTACCGTGGACGCCGTGCGCGAATCGAGAGTATGCCCGCGCGCGCTGTCATTTTGATCAGTGGGTGCCGATTATCTCGTTCGGTTCTACGCCTCGCGACGCGTCACTGTTGCCGGCGATACGGCCCGGGCCGTTGGTGACGTTGCTTGATTGTTACACCGATCGAATCAATGAACCGCCGCTCGTGGAGGGACAGGCGTACAACGAAACGCCGAGCTGTGGCTTTTTAAATTTCTTTCCAGATGGTTTGAAATATAGCGCTATGGACAAGTGCGAAGCGAACTCGAACGATCCAGCGTGTTCACCATACCAGCGTGGGTTGTTCACGCTCGATGCCACAGATGATGCGTCGAAATATGTGTGGACCGAGCTCATTCCAAAGGTGTTTTGGCGCGGGAACGACTTCACGTATTTGAACGAGTATTACGAGGACTGGCGTCCGGCGAGCGAGGTTTATTTGGACAAAGTTTCTAATAGTGCGAATGCTAGCGAAACGATGCAGACGATGATTGATAATTTTGGTTTAGGTCCGCGGGGGCGCGCGGTGTTTCTGTCCAAACTCAACCCAAGGCTCATCGACGCCAAGTTTTTTGACTGGGGCGGTTTCACCAACAAGGGTAACCGTCACGCGCTCGGCGACAAACTCGGCGTCGATGCTGCGGTGCGTACGACGGAAGAATCCATTGCGCGATTCAAATATCAGCTCGATCTCGCTGGCGTAGGAGGTACCACGTGGACGGGGACGATTTCCAAGTTGAGTATGCCCGGCGTGTTGCTCCATCACGAGAGCGCAATGATGGATTCGTACTTTGAAACCCTGAAACCAAACGTGCATTACGTGGCTGTAGATTTAGACTTGCGTAATTTGGCGGAAAAAGTCAAGTGGCTGGAAGATAATCCAGAGAGTGCGATGGAAATAGCTCAAAACGCGCACAAATGGGTGCAATGGTTTCGTAAAGTGAGCGTCTTAATCGGCTACAACCACGAAAAGCTCGTGTCACCACTGCGAGAAATCATTGACCCGAACGACGAGCACTACTTGAATAACATATCTTCCACTTAGTCACCGGTAACGGTACCGGTAGTAGTGTAAATATATCACACGAAGTCACGCGTCTTCATCACCTCTCCGAGAGACGTCTCGATGCTGGGACACTCGGGCGTCAGAGTGCGACGAACGACGACGCCTCGAACGTACGCACGCACCGGCGACGCGCGCGCACATATACGGCGGAGAAGATGCCTTCGTCGTCGTCCACGTTTTCGTTCGACGGCACGAACAAGGTGGTCGTCGTCACGGGCGGTAACCGAGGCATCGGTGCGGGCATCGTGCACGCGTTTACCACGCCCTCGACATCGAACGCGCACGGTGACGACGCTAATAGACACAATAATCGCCCTGTAAAACGATGTTATGTCGTCGCACGAAGTGTCGAGGACGATGACGTGGAAGATGAACGCGTGCGCGCGTCTCGCGTTATTCATGTCAAGTGTGATTTATCCACAGCCGAAGGCGCAGAGAAAGTTAAGCGCGTCGTCGAACGCGTCGATGGCGATCACGGTGTGGACGTCCTCGTTCATAATTCAGGAACATCTTGGGGATCAGATTTAGAGACGCATTCCGATGACGGTTTCCGAAAGACTTATGAGCTCAACGTCGTGGGAACGTTTCGATTGACGCGGGCGTTGTTAGGCGCTCTCACGCGCGCGTCCACGTCCGAAGACCCGTCGCGGGTGATCATCATAGGAAGCATAGCGGGTATTTCGCCTCAAACGTATCCGACATTTAGCTATGACGCCAGTAAAGCGGCGTTACATCACTTGGCAAAGAAGCTCGCGGACGAGTTTGCGATGAAACGAAAGCTGAACATCACCGTCAATGTCGTCGCGCCTGGGTACGTGCCGACGAAAATGAGTAATCAATTGTCAAAATATGGCGACTCTAGTGATGATATAGTGCGAAATGGCGTCCCGATGCGGCGCGCGGGAACGCCCGCGGATGTCGCCGGCGCCGTCGCTTTTTTCGCATCGAGTGCGTCGTCATGGATCACTGGCGTTGTGCTGCCAGTCGACGGCGGCTTTCTTGCCAAGTTGTAGTTGTGTTAGTCCTGTTATTGTAAAATTAGATTACAATGAGTAGCCGTCCAGATGGAAAGTGGATACTAATGTGTCAAGCTATCTATATTATGCTGGACGGTGTCGTCATATTTTGTTTCAAGCGTCTTCGCGAGAGAGTTTGCGTTTCACACACTCCGCACTGAACGCGGTGTACTTTTTCAAAAAGGCACGTAATTCATTCATGCGCGTTTCGAGCTCTTGCAACGAGCCCGGACCGGTGAATATCTTGACCAAGTCCTTGTTCACGCACAACTCGCGCAATGACTCACACGTAAGCTGGATCCCTTCTGCGCCGAGAGTGGACGATGAACCTCGAAGCTTGTGCAACGCCGCGCGTGCGCTGTCGTAGCCTTGATCCGTGCATTCATCTTGCCCAAGAATTTCTTTCAATTCATCCAACATGCCTTGAGAATCGACGCAATACATGTCAATGATTTCTTGCATAAACTCGGGTTCAGCGTCGGTTTGCAATTCGAGAAGTTCGTTAAACTGTCCTCGGTTCAACAATACGTTTTTGGGATCGAATGCATACTGGTCCATGTCATTCATCTCCTTCAAGATGTCATCGTCGCTCATATTCGGAATGCTGGCTAAAAGTGCCTCTGTGGAGTTCTCGCCGTCGGCACCAGCCTCGTTCTCATCCTTTTCCTCCTCCTCAACCGCCGCCGGCGTCTCCTCAGCCTTGGTGTCCTTTTCCTTCACATCCTCCGCCTTGTCCGCATCGACGTCTTTCTCTGCGGCACCTTTAACATCTTGCGACTTTCGCGTCGATTGTCGCGTCATGTTTTCCGCGCACACACTGGCGATACCGACGCCGCGGATACTTACGCCGCCCGAGTTGGATGGGATGGATATCCACTCGCCTCGATCGAGTCTGGAACGCACAACTCGCGACGTCGGTCACTCCCAGCGCGGCGCGTCGCTCGTCGTCGTCGCTCGTCTTCGCGGATAACGCCTATCGCGTGTCTCCTCGTGCGACTGTCGCGTCGCGTCGCGTCAATCAACCGCCACGTCCGCGCACGCGCCGTGGTCGAGTGCGCGCGCGTGCGACGCCTATCGACGACGCCTATCGACGACGACGACGCGGAAAGCGAATCGGTTAAAGATACGGTTGCGTGGCGTCACCCGGTCCCGCGCGATCGATCGATCGTTCGCCGAAAGCGCGGACGTCGAGTGCGCGTGCGCGTGAAGTTCGCGTGAGCGACGCGCGCGAACGCCGGTGAAACACGCGGCGTGGGTGTGCTGAAGTGTCGACGTCCGACGCCTATCGACGACGCCTATCGACGACGGGCGAGTTGGCGACGGACGCCGTGGGTGACGCACGAGGTTCACCTGATGATGATGACGACGGGATGATACGCTCGGGGTTCGTGTGGTGTTCGTTGTATCTACTGTATGGGTAAATAGTACCGTTGGTACCAGATATATGGATCAAGAGTATGTTCCCCAGAAAACGCCGGTTCGGATGTGGATGTGGATTTTTGTGAACATTTGAGATTTTGGGATTTTGGGCTAAAAAAAGCGGCGAAAAGCGGTGAGAGGTGTGTGTGTGTGTGTGTGTGACATTGCTATATGAGAGTCTATGAGAGTCGAATGCTGCTGACATCACCGCGCCAGCGCACGCGAAGACGCTTACGATTTCGTCGCCGCTCGACGCGGGCGAGTGTTGGCTTTTTTAGTCGTCGTCGTCGTCGCGTCCTCCGCCTGCGTGAAGGCGTCGGCGGCTTCGTCGTTGCCGTCTTCGACGCCGCCGAGCATGTCGTCGTCGCCGCCGACGACGCCAGCGCCACCCTTTGTTGGTGCCTCTATGATGAGTTCGTCTTGAAAACCATCCTTTGAAAATCCATCCTTGGTTGATGCGGATAAGTTATTCACTCGCACAAACTCGGCGGCGCCCGTCCAGTTTGGATTGTGTACGTGATGATGTTGCGCGTGCGTTTCGCACACATCCATGTCGTCATCGTCTACAACGAGCGATGGTTGCTCGCCAACTTCGTATGCGTCATATTCATCTTCGTCTCCTGATAAATCGCCGTCGTCGTAATCTTTCGTGTGCTTGGCGAAGAAAGCATTGTATGGCTTTGAAGTCTCCATCGCGCACTTGCGCCTGTACGCGCTCTCAACGAGGCCGCCCCAATTTTCATCCGATTTAATGCTTTCCGCCGCACCGAGGACAAATAAGCTCGCCCGGGCGCGAGTCAAACCAACATTGACGCGGCGCTCATCGGCGACGAAACCTAATCCGCCGACGCCGCGGCCGCCAGGGCGCCGATGCGGCGCGCGCACGACTGAAAAGATGCAAATTTCCTTTTCGCGTCCCTGAAAGCCGTCAATCGTATTGACATCAATCATTTTCGCGCGGCTGCCTAGCTTTTCTTCGAGTCGTTTTCGAATGTTTCTCACTTGAGCCTTGTATGGAGATATAACAGCCACGTTTTCGTCTTCGGCAATTTCTGGGAAATGTTTAAACAACTGTTGAATAAGGCACACGGCGAAATCCGCTTCGTCGTCGTTGGCCCACGAATGCCCAGCGGTTTCGTATTCCTTGCCTTTGATGTCAAAGAACACGAATGGTCTGAACGGTCTAAACTTGTGCCACGGTCGCGACGTGAGCTTCAACATTCCAGGGCCATCGACGAGTTCGTCTTCGTAAAAGGTTTCCGAAGGAAATTGACGAATTGCTGGGTGCATGCGGTATTGCGTTTTGAGCATGTGCACCGGATACGCGCTCATTTGCAAGCGCTTGAACATCGACATGTCGTACTTGTGGTCAACCGCGGTCGAGCTAAGTACCGTGGCGGGCAACTGTCGCGGATCTCCAACTAAAAATACCTGCTTCGCACCGTAGCACAAAGGCACGAGCGTCGAGGGTTCAACCGCTTGTGCGGCTTCGTCGATAATCACGGCGTCAAACGGTTTGCTCATGCGCGCAAACATTCCAGACCCGGAAAATGACAAAGTACTACACACCACTGTTGCTTCTTCTAATATCGCTTGCTTCAATCGATCGCGTTCAATTGCAGCCTCAAATTTTCGAACGGCGTCGCCGTGCGCGCCCATTTCGCCGACGCGCTGCTGCACGAGTTCTTCCATGGACACTGATTGCACAGAATGGTGCACGCTCACACCGACACGAACGATAGTGGGCGAATATGTCGACCCTGAGCCATCGATGAGGCCATTTTGAATGATTCTCAACACAATTTCGTCAAGGGCTGAATTCGATGGCGCGCAAACCAAAATTTTCAATCGTTTGTACGCGTCAGATCCCAGGAGGTGCGCCTGCTGCGTCTGTGGCGCCGCCGGCACTCTCGCGCTCGTGATACTTTCACTGCTCGGACGATCGCCGTGCGTTTCATGGAATGTCTTATTCTGTGCAACTAACGGTGGTGCATCGCGAGGATTTGACACACCAGCGAGCCAAGGTGACGCGCGCGCCCATTCTGTCTTTTTCTCCTCCAACGTAAGATGCGTCGACGCGGCTCGCATTCTCGCGTACGATTCAAAATCCACGTGCGTTCTCGAGCCCGAGCTCGGTGTGGAATGTAACAACACCGATAATAGCGACAAAATCGTACGCGTTTTCCCTGTACCAGGTGGACCTTGAATCAGCACGAGAGGGTCGCGATTCAGCGCCGCGCCCAAAGCCTTCACTTGCGAGTCGTTGTACGCGTGCTCGATTTCTCTCTTCAAGCCGTCTGGCATTGTCCACGCATTCTTGGACGTTGCCGCTTCCACCGCTTCCGTGGGCTTGGCTTTGAGAATCGTCGACGCGTACGGAAGAGCTGGAAAAGCGTGAATAGCGAGCCATTCGCGCGTCACGGTGGAGAGGTTGGCCAAATTTTTCAAGTACCATCGTTGCCCTTTAACGGCGGTTAAAGCGTTACGCACAGTTCTGAAACGCTTATAGTCGTGCTCGCTGTGCTTTCCCGATTTCGCGTTGGCGTCATCCGATTTTGCTCGCTTCGCCGAATCACGTCGCGCTTCTGCACTCGACGCGTCCGGCAAATGTAATCGTACGATGAGCACGTTTTTCGCGTCTCGCCCTTCAACCACCCCGAGCGCGTGCGCCTCTCTCGCCTTTTCATACGCCGCCTCGTCGTTCGCGTCATCCACGCACGCGCGTGAAAGCAAAACAAGATCATTATCATGGAATTCACTCGCATCCGTGTCTACGAGAGCAAATTTGGCGCTATGAAACTCCTCCGCGCGCGAGACGGTGACGACGCCGCAGACTCTACTCCTTCGCTCCTTGTCATCATCCTCACCTCGACGAACGATCGCCGCGGCTTCTTCCAATAATAACGGTTCATACGTTTCCACGTATTCCCTCGCCGACGTAAACGTCAGCGGTACGTCCACGCATCGCACGTGATGTGCCGTAGACGACGTCGCATCTCTGGTGGCGGCGGTCGCCGCGTCCCCATCGTCATCCTCGCGTTCACCCTCCCCGGCGCCGCGTATGGCAAAGTAATCCCACGCCAACACCCGGCGCTGGAGCGAACTTAAATGACTTTCCACGTGATTCATCAATAAATCGCTCGCGACGCGGGATCCCACACCGCGGCGCACTGTGTGGTGGTGGTCGTGGTATCCAAGTATCCAACCACGCACGCACGTGACAGCCGCCCTCGAGGACGTCGTCACTCTGTCACTCTGTCGCACGACTGACGGTCGATCGATCGATGACGACGAACGATCAAGACACGCTGAAACGGGCGTTAGATGACGTCATCGGTGAAGACGACGACGACGACGACCGCGGTGGTGACGACGCCGTCCCGCGCGACGACGCTGGCGAGGTTGGCACCACCGAACGCGTGGTGGCGGCACGCGTCACGCGAGATGGCGACGACGGCGACGGCGACGGGGATGGCGATGATGCGACGAGCGATGCGACGCACAGTAGGGTACACGTGACGTTTGTTCGCGACGATGGCGATGGTGATCACGACGCGTCGACGGCTACGCGCGAGGGTGATGACATTGAAAATAGGCAGCGCGTGACGCTCGAACGCGAGGTGTGGCGAACGGTGCTGAGGGTATGCGACGACGACGAAAACGGCGACGACGGGGAGGATGCGTATGCGTTTGAAGGGGACAATGACGGCGGTGACGTGAGTAATATCGCCAGTGGTAGTGGTGAGGTGGATGAAGTGACGATGGCGAGACCGAGACTCGACCACGAAAACGAAGACGACGTCGAGGCGTTTAGAATGCTTTTGGAAAGCGCGCTCAACCTTAATTTAGACGTAGATGCCAAATCGGACGATGGCGATGGGGCGCTGCATTTGGCATCGTTGTATGGCAAGACTGCTTTCGTGAAAGAACTCATAGCCGCCGGCGCGACGGTGGCGGTGCGCGACGAAAGCGGCGGCACGCCGCTTCACGACGCGTGCGCGAGCGGCCATTTGGCCATCGTTCACGAGCTGTGTCTCGCGGCGACGAAGAATGGAACAATCATGGAATACATACACATGACGGATGAAGATGGCGAGCAGTGCTTGCATCTCGCCGCGCGAGGCGAACACCATGAAATCGTGTCGTACTTGCTCGAAAATGGCGCGTCGGCGTGCGCCATGAATAGCGACGGGCGCACGCCGGCTGACGTTTGCGAGGACGAATCTCTCGCGAACGTCTTGCGCCAAGCTGCCGCGGTTGCACGCTAGTCTCACTGGGTTTGCGTTTTTCACAGCTTGTATTATTTTCGTTCGAACCATCGATGTCTAATGTAATGTAACGTCACGAATGTCGAATGTCGAATGTCGAATGTC
>Ga0181564_10000881_pt1 | contig 26813 bp, 27 predicted proteins | sample 011ome_24_FD_134512 | JGI IMG/M metagenome (GOLD analysis project Ga0181564, IMG submission 134512) | Coastal salt marsh microbial communities from the Groves Creek Marsh, Skidaway Island, Georgia - 011513CT metaG (megahit assembly) | ecosystem: Environmental > Aquatic > Marine > Intertidal... | reverse complement strand
TCAAATACAAAAAAAGATTTGGCATATATTTATGGTGGTCCAAATAATCCAATACGAACGATTAAAGGAACAATACCTAAAGGCCAAATAGAATATGTGGTAAAAGGTTCTATTCATGAACCTGCTTATGTGACAGCTTTCGAATTAGAATCGGCTTTATGGGAATATGGCATTGGTGTCGCAGGAAATGCAACTACTATTCGTAGAATGAAATCTTTAGGGAATTATTTTGAATCAGAAAGAAAGGATATTTTCATTACAAAATCCCCTACGGTGGGGCAAATTGTTTATTGGACTAATCTTATTTCTAATAATTTGTATGCAGAACATTTACTAAAACATATAGGCGTAAAAAAATACGGTGATGGAAGTGTGTTTTCATCTACATTAGCTGTTACGAAATATTGGAGTTCTAAAGGTATTGATATGACTGGGTTTTATATGAATGATGGAAGTGGTCTTTCCAGTTCAAATGCAATTACTGCTTCTCAGCTTGTTGGAGTTTTAGCGTATATGAAGTTAAAAAGTAAATATTCAAAATCATTTTTATCTTCATTGCCAGTTGCTGGAAAAACGGGTACATTAAGAAGTGTTGGAAAGAAAACCAAGATAGCTGGAAATCTAAAAGCAAAGAGTGGAACAATGACACGTATTAAAAGCTATGCAGGTTATGTGAAAAGTGCTTCTGGACGAAATCTAGCTTTTGCCATTGTCGTTAATAATCATAATTGTACTTCTTTTCAAATCAAAAAGAAATTAGAAATTGTAATGGTAGCTTTAGGAGATTATAATGACTAGGGGAACTTTGGGAATTTCTGAAAGTTGGGCTCTCTTTTTTCTAGAAAAGCATTTTTTCCTTCCACAGCTTCATCTGTACCGTAGGCTAGTCTTGTAGCTTCTCCTGCATATACTTGTTGTCCGACCAATCCATCATCAATAAGATTGAACCCGAACTTCAACATTTTAATGGCTGTTGGACTTTTAGTCATGATTTCTTGTGCCCAATCGTAAGCTTCTTGTTCCAATTCTACATGCGGAACAACTTTGTTTACCATTCCCATTTCATAAGCTTCTTGCGCACTATAATTTGCTCCTAAGAAAAAGATCTCTCTTGCTCTTTTTTGACCAACTTGGCGCGCTAAATAAGCAGATCCAAAACCTCCATCAAAACTGGCAACATCTGCATCTGTTTGCTTGAAAATAGCATGTTCTTTACTGGCTAAAGTTAAGTCACAAACCACATGCAAGCTATGACCGCCGCCAACAGCCCATCCTGGAACTACAGCTATAACCACTTTGTTCATGAAACGAATCTGACGCTGCACATCTAAAATGTTAAATCGATTTACCCCGTTTCCTCCCTTATATCCACTTGTAGATCTTACTCTTTGGTCACCACCAGAACAAAATGCCCAACCACCATCTTTAGGCGAAGGGCCTTCTCCGGTTATTAATACCACTCCTATTTCTTGACTTTCATGACAGATAACCAACGCTTCCCACAATTCATCTACTGTTTTAGGTGTAAATGCATTTCTGCACTCTGGTCTATTGAAAGCAATTCTCCCAACCCCGTTAAGCGTTTTAAAAGTAATTTCTTCATATTCCTTTTCAGTTTTCCAGTCTAAATTTACCATGATATCTTATTTAAGTATGAACGATTGTAAATGTACGAACTATAAAGGATAGAATAAACCTAGGTATTTAGAATTTTCAATTTCTATTGATGCAATGCATGTATTTCCTAAATATTTTGTGCCGCTAAAATTTTAGTGTCCTGACGAATTATCTTTAATTGATTCAAAATAGGTTTTCAGTATAACGGCATTTACTTCTTTTGGAGTAAATATTTCCAGAACGGCCGGCCGCTTATTTTCTTGTTCGTTATAAAATTTAGGCAAAGCTTCTTCCAAGGAAGCTTCGTTACATGCATTGTAATAATTAATATTATGAGCTGCAACTAATTGTTGAATGTTTGCATTGTTACCTACTTCAAAAAAGTCTTCGAATTGCTTTGTACTTGAGGGTCCCGGAATAATCCTAAAGATACCTCCTCCAGAATTGTTAATTACGATAATTCGAATATTACTCGTAAGGTGATTATTCCAAAGTGCATTTATATCATAAACAAAACTGAGGTCACCAGAAACTAACAGGGTTAAATTGTTGTTAACAGAAGCCGCTCCAATCATTGTAGAAGTGCAGCCGTCAATCCCACTTACTCCACGATTGGAATTGTACTGGACTGTGTTTATCTGTTCAAATAATTGAATATATCGCACTGGAGAGCTATTTCCCATATGCAAATTTGAAAAATCTGGTAACGTGTCTATTATTATACTAGTCGCCTTCAAATCACTCCAGTCACACTGTTTTATAAACTCTTCATGTCTTCGTTGAGCTAAGAAGGATTTTTGTAACCATTGATCTCCAAAATTGCTCTCAAAATTGGGTTCTATTAATTGGATTTGTGAAAAAAAGGATAAAGGAGAAATGTCTAATTTTTTAGTCAATGACGAAAATGTATCTATTGGTTCCGACTTTATACTTATTTGCCAATGCTCTTTTGCTTTATTGTTTCGCAAAAAGGATTTTATTCGTTTTGATATTATTGCTCCTCCTATTGATATTAATAAATCAGGTGCATAATTGATTAATTCATTTTCGTTAATCGCGTTTAATGTTCTATCAATGCAAGAAATAAATTTTAAATCACAAATATTAGCAGTACTTTCCGTTAAAATACAAACAGCACAATTTTCATTAATCTGTTTAAGTAAATTGTTTAGCTCCGTATTTTTTTCTAAAACGCCGCAAAGGATTAGGATTCGATTAGCTTTTTTCCATTTACGCGAAATATATTGAATCTCAATTTCTGTTAATGAAGTTCTTTCTTCTCTTTTTGGCGAATACTGCGGTATGTAAGCATCTTCCGAAGCTATCGTATTGTAAAGAGGTTCTTCAAAAGGTATATTTATATGTACGGTATTGTTAGTTATGGCTTTCGCATTATTCAATGCTGAATTGATTTCAGTTTCCGATAAAGATATATTTTCATTGCTGAGATCACTTGGTATAGAGTAGCTGTGATGAATGTAGTTCTGAAAGATATTCACCTGGTCTATCATTTGTCCTTCTCCATTATTTAACCATTTAGCTGGCCTATCTGAAGTTATTACAAGAAGGGGAATATCCTGATAATAAGCTTCTGAAATCGCAGGGGCATAATTCAATGCTGCACTTCCTGATGTACAACAAATAATTACTGGCTCTTTCAGTTGCTGTGCTTTTCCTAATGCATAAAATGCGGCTGATCTCTCATCAACTATTGAAATACAATTAAAGAATTGATTTTCGGTAAAAGAGATGATTAGTGGTGCATTTCTTGATCCAGCTGAAAAGACAACATTTTGAATTCCATACTTTTCGCATAGATTCACTAATATTTGAACACTTTTTTTGTCCGAAATCATAATGCGAATTTACACAATAGGTGCGAAGTAGAGTCTTTTATAGATCGGTTAATCTAAAATATTTAACAATGTTTGTGTTTTTAATTCTGTCTCTCTCCATTCGTTATCAGGGTTTGATTCAGAAGTGATTCCTCCTCCAACATATAGCCAATTTTCATTTTTAAATAGCTGCATACACCGTAAATTAACGAATAAGCTACATGACCTATTGTTAATAATTCCTAGGAATCCCGTGTAAAATTCACGATTGTACCCTTCGTTTTTAAGAATAAAGTCTTGTGCTTTTTTTTGAGGAAGCCCACAAACTGCAGGGGTAGGGTGGAGTAGGTTGGCTAATTCTAAAGGAGCCTTGTTTGTTTGTATGTTAAATGTTGTCTTAAGATGCACAATATTTCCTGCGTTCACCGTTTCTGGGCTGGAATTAAATTGATAGTTTATGGATTCACTTTCTAATTTTTCTTTAATGTAATTCGTTACGAATCGTTGTTCGTCAAGTTCTTTTTCTTTCCAATTGATATTGTCAAGTGCTTTGCTTCCGGCAAGCGAAACCGTTGTGTACTTTTTTGTTGAGCCTTCAATTAATATTTCTGGTGTAGCTCCCATCCATGTTCCTTCATTTGGGATGTTGCATAAGTAATTAAAAGAATGATTGTACTCTTTACAGAGGTTTAGATAGGTTTGAAAAATATCACCATTAATAACTGGATGTTTTTTAATTCGAGAAAGAACAACTTTACCAATATCCTTTTTACATGCATTTATAAATAACTCCGCTTTACTTAGGTATGTTTTTGTGTCCAGTTCTTGACGTTTAGGTGAGTTACTTTCTAGGCTTAACTTAAAAGCTGATAAAGTAAATTTTGCTTTACCTTCTAAATAAAAAGATGCTGACTTATCTGCGTTCGAGATGATGAAACCATTAAGAGTAGGTTTTGAGTTCAAATCAATTTTCACCCAAGTTCCTGATAGAAAAAGTATTGCATCATCGTTAGGTCTTTGATAAAAGACAAACCCGTCTTGTTGAGATAATTCGGTCATTATTTTTTTCTTTCAATGATCATCATCGTCATTCGTGAAGTCGAGATTAATTTATGCTTTTCGTCTGTAATTTCGATATTCCAAACATGGGTTGTTCTTCCTTGATGCATTAGTTTGGCAGTTCCGAATACAAAACCTTCCATAACAGAACCAACATGATTTGCATTTATTTCAATGCAAACACCATAATGTGTTTTTCCATCAATTATCGAAAATGTTCCCACACTGCCAAGGGTTTCAGCTAATGCGACGTTAGCTCCGCCATGTAAAAGTCCCATTGGTTGAAATGTTCTTTCATCTACTGGCATTTTTGCAATTAAAAAGTTATCTCCGATTTCGGTAAACTCAATTCCAAGATTAGAAACCATGGTTTCTTGGTTAATTAAATTTATGTCTTGGATTGTAATATTTTGGTTTATCATTAGGTAAAGATATAAACAAAAAAAAAGGTACTCAAATTGAGTACCTTTTTTTAACCAAGATTATAGGTTGTTTTAATTACCTAATGATAGATATTCTTTTAGTTATGCTTTGATTATTCGTTTTAATGTTAACAAAATAGAAACCTTCAGCATTGTTATTTAAGTTGAACTCAACAACTGAACTTGATGTATTATTAATTGTTCTAGAGGTTAGAAGTTCGCCTATTGTATTGAATATTCTAATTTCCACATCTCGTTCTATTGCGAAATTAAGACCTAAATTAAATTCACCATTGCTTGGATTTGGATAAAGGTTAACAGATTCCTCTAAATTAACTTCTTCTAGCCCTGTAAAACCAACATTAATAGTAATTGTGTCAGATGATGAACAATTACCTAATGTACCCGTTAATATTACAGTGTAGGTCCCAGCTGTTGTAAATGTGTGTGATGGGCTTCCTAGAGTAGAAGATGTGCCGTCACCAAAACTCCAAGAGTAAGAAGTGGCACCGGACCCAGCATTACTAAAATTGATTGTTCCACCAGCAACAATTAAAGTTTGGTCTGATCCAGCAATAACAACTGGCGCTAAATTAACTGATATTGTTGTTGATACAGCCGCTCCTTGACATACTCCGTTTGATCCAATTACCGTATAGGTAGTTTGGTTTGTTGGAGATACTGTAATAGAGGCTGATGTAGCACCCGTATTCCAATTGTATGTCTGAGCTCCAGTACCTGTTAAGGTCACGCTTTCTCCATCACAAATAACCGGGTTTAAAGGTGTTATTGTAACTGTAGGTTCCGTTTCCACTGTGATAGTTACACTGGCTGTTTCGGTACATCCACTAAGGTCTTCCATAGTAACTGTATAAGTGGTGGTGGTAGCAGGAGATACAACTTGAGTTGCGCCTGTTCCTAAACCACCGTTCCAAGTATAAGTTCCTCCGGAACCAGCTCCACCACTAGTTATAGTAGTAGAGTTACCGAAACAGATTGTTTGGTTTGAAGAAATAGTCGGAGTAAAGCCACCCGTATTTGTGATTGTAGAGGTGTTTGCTCCTTGACAACCATTAACATCTTCAATCACAACGTTATATGTGCCTGCAGATAATCCAGTAAAACTACCAGAGGACTGGAATGTTGCTCCACCATCAATACTGTATTGATAAGGTGCTGAACCTCCTGTTCCTGTAAGAACTATCGCTCCATTTGTAGCAGCACATGTTTCATTAACTGGTGCAGCAGTAGTTGTAACTGATCCTGTTCCACTAATTGTTACTGCATTTACAATAGAAGTACATCCATTTGCATCCATTACAATAACTTGGTACGTATTGGCTGCTAATCCGGTAAAGCTTCCAGAAGGTTGGTAACCTCCTCCGTTATCAATACTGTAAGTATAAGGCGCAGTTCCACCTGTTGCAATTGCAGTAATAGTGCCGTTGTTTCCACCACATGAAGCATCGGTCGAAGTGGTTGTATGCGAAACAGTGGAAGGTTCCGTAATAGTTATAGAATTTATTACAGAGACGCATCCATTTGCATCTTGTACGGATATATTATATGTGCCTATAGGAAGTCCAGTAGAGGTAAAAGGACTTGTACCAGCTACATAATTAACCCCTCCGTCAATACTGAAGTTAAATGGAGCAGTTCCAGTAGCTGTAGTTGTAATAGATCCATCATTTGCATTGTTGCAGGTAAGATTAGAAGAAGTAGAGGTTTCTGTTGGAGCTGCAGCATTAGACAAAACAACCGATTCACTTCCTTGACATGTATTTGCGTCTTCAACAACAATACTATACGTACCAGTTCCTAAGGAGCTAAAGGTATATGGACTAGTACCTGCTGTAAAGGTCGCTCCACCATCGTTACTAAATGTATATGGCCCAGTTCCTCCTGAAACGGAAGTTATTATTGAACCATCATTCGCGCCACAGCTCGGGTCAATTGTTGTTGAGGTTAATGCTAAGGTGATACCTGATGTTGTAAGAGTAGCAGAAGTTGTTCCTTGGCATCCTAAACCATCTGCCGATACAATGCTGTATGTCCCGGCGGCTAAACCAGTAAACGTATCACCGGATTGGAATGTAATGCCACCATCAATACTATAAGTATAAGCCGGTGTTCCTCCAGTAGCGGCAACAACAATTTGACCATCGTTATTGGCGCATCCAGGATCTGTTAACGTGCTAGTTACGGTTAATGTTCCAGTACCTGGAATTAAAGTAGCCAAAAATGTTCCTTGACAGCCATTCGCATCTTCTGCTATAACCGCATAGACACCATCTGTTAAACCGGTAAATGTATCACTAGCTTGAAATGTTATTCCCCCATCAATGCTATATGTAAATGGAGCAACTCCACCCGTGGCAGCAACAACAATTTGTCCATCATTTCCAGCGCAACCGGGGTCGGTAGTGGAAGCAGTTGTCGCAGGTCCAGATGTGATAATTAATTCAACACTATCAATAACTTGTCCTGAACAAACTCCATCCAGTACAAGATATGCAGTGTAATTTCCTGCGGTAGCATATGTAACTGTTTCATTTTGGTTAGTTGATGTTGCTGGAGTGCCTCCATTAGTGTACCAATTGTATCCAGTTACATTAGTTCCTGTAGCAGAGAAATCAATTGATCCACCTGCGCAAGTCGTAGTTATATTTGAGCTAGCTGAACCCGATACAGGCACGTCTGTTACGTAAGGAGTTATGTATTGAGATACTGGTACGCTCCAAGCGCTTCCCATATCATGCCAAGATAAATCGCTCCACTGTTCCCATCCAGAATTTGGTGTAGGATCGTATACAGAATTCGTTACCATCCCTAAAGAGTCATTTGTCCCGAATCCATTCATGGTTATTCCACAGTAGAATATTGCTCCACCTACATTAATTGCAGGTGAGTAATTAATTTCAAGTATCCCTTGTCCACTTGTTAGAGAACCATCAAGAGTTGCTAAACTATAAGATTGTGTCCCTATTATTGTTCCCGGTTCACCTGCATTGTCATCCCAAATGTTAAAGTCTACTGTTGCTCCATTTCCACCGTCATTAACACCGTAGAAATAGATAGCCATACCATTAAGATAAGCGTATGGTGCATAACCGCTGTACATTTCTGCTTTTGAAACATCAAAGTAGTCGTTCCAGCCAGCTAAATAACCATTGTTAGCATTGTATATTCTCAAAGTATCGGTATCCGCAATGTTAATCAAAGTATCACAACCTAAAGATGCTCCAACATTAATATTAACTGTGGTTGTACAAGTTCCTTGGGCATTGGATGCTATTAGTTCAACTTCATACGTTCCTATTGAAGAGTAAGTAACTGCTCCAGGGTTTTGAGTGGTGGATGAAGCTGGCGATACCCCCCCTAGTGATGTATTGTCAAAATTCCAAGCCCAAGTATCAGGAACTCCACTTGAACCATCAGAAAAGGTAACTGTTCCTCCGACGGTAATTGAAGTTGAACTACTAGTAATTCCGCATGTAGGTGGAATAGGTGTACAAGGTTGATAGGTTCCGTCTACAGTCATTGCACCGGTGTTGCCAGGGTCTAACCAAGGCGCTAGTTGAGCATTTGCAGAAGCTCCACATAGGTCCCAATTGGTGTACATTTTACCGTATGAATCTGATTGATTAGGAGCAGAACAAAATGAAGAGCCTCCTGAAAGCTGTCCAACAAATCTTCCATTGTTATCAAATATAGGAGAGCCTGAAGAACCACCTTCAGTAACTCCATGGCCATTTGTTGTAGAAGACCAATTAACACTCCAATGAGTTCCAAAAGGACCTCCATTGTAGCTTGAGCTACTCAATGAGTTTGTATACGTAGATATTTTTTTTGCGCTTCCAGCAGGATGGTGAACACCAACTCCTGAGGGTGATGCTGAATTACTTCTGTCCCAACCTTCGTAATACGCATTATAGGATGCAGGTGGTTGTGAAGATAACTCAACTAAGTAAAAATCTGAACCGGCAAGCTGATTATTTCCAGGAGGGTTATTCAGTGTTCCATTTCCCGATGATGCTACTACTGTCCCGCCGGTCATTGTTTGGTTTCCTGGAAAAGGGTCCGAAGAATTACCTGTACCTGGGGAGCATGATGATTTTTGGTAATTCCAGTACCATACTGTTGAATTGATATTACTACCTGCATTTGGTTCTCCACAATGCCAAGCAGAAATAATGTAAGGAGTACAGTCTGCCGCAGTGTTGTTTATCATTGAAGCTGTGCATATGGCCGTTCCTCCTCCGCTAGAAAATGTATACCATACAACAGCATCTATTTGTTCACTCCATCCGGTACTTTCAGGTGTGCAAGCAACATCTACTTGACAGTTCTCAGCTTTGTTTAATCCATATGTAAGAACACCATCTCTAGCCAGCGCAATTTGGTTAACAAAATCCTCAACTCCTCTGTAAAAGTATACTACTTCTTTTATTTCTATAGCTGGTAAGCCAATTGTTCCCGGTGCTTCGTAATACTCAATGGTTAAAGTTTCACCTTCTATCATTTGAGTAGCTCTTATTTGATTATGAACGTTGTTTTCAGAAGTAAATGCACCAATAACATGGTCTTTAGTTGCGTTATAAATAAAAACTTGACCTCCATTCGGAACATAAAAGTTATTATAATACAAACCTAAAGCCATTGCATCGTCTGAATGAATCACTAATCTCCATATTCTTCCGCCATTTGATAAGTTTTGCCATTTACCAGAATTATTGACGTTAAGGTTGACAGGAAGATTAACACCTACCCTGTATTCTTGTCTTGAATCAATAGTTGCATCTTCTAACGCAAGAATATTTAAGTCAGGGTTTTGCAACGTTAGAGTTGCAGAAAATTTGTTTTGAAATGGAATAGTGTTCGTAAACGAATATGGAGTTCCTCCTTGACTAATTTGAGCAAATGAAGTTATTGGTGCTATAAATAGCAATAAGGCAATTAAGCCTATCGATATATTTTTCATGAAATAATTTTTGTAAGGTAATAGGTTGTTTGTTACGGTATGGTTTATTTTTTTGGCTTAATAGCAACTGTATTCTTTATAATTTTCTTTTCTTCCTTTTTTGTAGTGGTAGATTTTGAAGAAGTAACGGGTTTTTTAGTAAGCTTAACAGGTACTTTTTTTGCTACAACAACATTTTTCCTTTCAATTTTTGCATGTTTTTTTTCAACGCTTTGCGCTTTAACAGAAGTTGAAAGAAGGCAAATACCTCCAATTAATACAATGAGAGTTTTCATAATTGAATAAATTTTATTGAGTTTGTTTTTGTTTCAAAACATAAATGTATAAAATTATTTTCATAAAATCAAACATAACAAAAACAGTAAAATAGGTTTAAAAAACTAAATAGCACTGACAAACGTATTGTTTTTAATGATAAATGAAAAATAAAATAATATTAACTTACTTATTATAAGTAAGTTGGCAGGTAGTAAATCAAGTTGTGTGCATAACTATGCCAAAAAGGAATAGGTTGGTACGTAACAAACATAGTTTGGTAATTATCCAAATTATACAGTAACTAATCCATTGCCATTTTATGAAGGAGGTAATAATAAATAACTAAATTTGATTTTGGATAACGAATCAAACTAGTCTATGAAAAAGAGAATATTATTGGTTGAGGATGAAGAGCATTTGCATGAAGCTATTAGATTGAACCTTGACATAGAGGGATATGATGTTGTCTCTGTTTTTAGAGGAAAAGAAGCCATTAATAAATTTAGGCAGGGGAGATATGATTTAATTGTGTTGGATATTATGCTTCCAGAAGTAAATGGCTTTGATATTTGTCAAACGATTAGATTGGAAAACAATCATACACCTATTCTATTTTTAACAGCCAAAAATTCAGCTCAAGATAGAGTAAAAGGTTTAAAAATAGGCGGAGATGATTACTTGGCAAAGCCATTCAATTTGGAAGAGTTTTTATTAAGAGTTCAAAAATTAATACAGCGAACAACTACTTCTGAATCATTGGATGCTAATTTAGAGGCATTTAAAATCGGTGGATCAAGGATAAATTTCAAATCGTTTGAAGTTGTGGATGAAGATGGTATTTTGCATAAATTAACCCAAAGGCAAATAAAATTATTAAAATTATTAATTGATAAAAAAGAGGAAGTTGTTAGTCGACAAGAGATACTTGAAAAAGTATGGGGGTATGACGTTTATCCTTCAACAAGAACCATTGATAATGTTATATTGTCGTTTCGTAAGATTTTTGAAAAGAACGTTGATGCTAATACTTACCTCAAATCCGTTAGGGGTGTGGGATACAAGTTTACCCCTTAAAAATAAGATATGAAATACTTAGGCAACCATTTGTGTTTATTTGCGTCTTTAAATTAGTAATTGAAAAGCAAGAATTGCTTACTCTTGTTTTTCTGATGGTTTTATATTTTCCTTGCAAACAGTCCTGAGGTTCCCCAACCTTGGGATTGTTTATTTCAAAGTTTTTCTGTCTTCCTAAAAAATGTTAAACAGACTATATGTTTTGATCTAAAAGTGTATCTTGCTTTCTATTGTTTAGGTTAGTGACTGATTAAATCATAGAATATGAAAATTAACAACTTATTGCTAGTCGGTATATTGAGTATCGTATTTCTCGTCATTTCCTTCTTTTATTCCCAAAGTATAATTGAATGTGGCAAAGGTTATAAAGAAACTATGCATGAGCATGTTGAGGTATTAGATTTTAATGGACGGCTATTAAGTTCAAAAGAATGGTTGGCAAGCGGATTTAATAGCGATTATGAATGGGATAAAAAGAGGGTAGCATCTGAAGCATTGCTAAGAAAAGCAGAGAGCAAATACCTTGCAGCTATAAAAGAATCTAATTCTTTAATTTACATCTCATTATTTTTTTCTCTGATTGTATTTATCTTATATCTAAGAGGAGAGTGTCTTAGGGAGGCAATGGCAGGTTGTTTGTTGGCTTTGTCAATCTGCTATTTATATATTGGAATATTTACACCAATGCTTGAGATAAGCGCATTTTCACAAGACTTGACTATTCCTATTGAGCTTGACACTGAATTAGTTTCAGTGCCTATCACTGATGGGCTTAATTATGCAAGCGAATTAACTAAAGAGTATACAGGGTTAGATTTGGGTACAATTGATCCAGTTGACTATTCTTTATTCAAAAAGGATGTTGTGTTCAAAGGAAAAACCTATTATTTTCATCAAAGCAAGTCAATCGCAGATTTAATTGGAATTTTATTTAAGGATAAAAATTATGTCGTTGCATGGGCTATACTTGCGTTTAGTGTTTTACTTCCGGTTTTAAAAATAATAGTCACATTGCTAATCACTTTTATCAAGCCATTTAGAAAGAATAGCGGTTTTTTGGTGTTTGTTAAAATCGTTGGAAAATGGAGTATGGCTGATGTTTTTGTAGCTTCTTCATTTTTGGTTTTTTTGTCATTTAATAATATGAATGTTGGCGTACAAAATGACAGTAAAGTACTTTTTGGATTGTACTTCTTTCTTGCTTACGTAGTAATTTCAATTATAGCTTCAATTTTTGTTTGGCTTGCCATAAGAAGACATGCTAAGATTAAGCTTCACGAATTAGCATTATAGAATAATGGATAAAATAACTTTAGTGCTAGGTGCTAGTTTGAAGTCAGAAAGGTATTCAAACAAGGCTGTACATGCATTGGTTGATAAAAACCATACTGTTATAGCCTTTGGATTGAGAGTAGGAAATATTCGAGGGGTGGAGGTTCATAATACATTATCGCTGAAAATAGCTATTGATACTGTAACTTTATATTTAAATGCGGGTAGACAAAAAGAGTACTATAGTTACTTGGTTGATTTGAAACCAAGAAGAGTTATCTTTAATCCAGGCACAGAGAATTTTGAATTAATTTCAATTTTAGAAAAAGAAGGAATAATTACAGAAATTGCCTGCACCTTGGTTCTTTTGTCTATAGGAAACTATTAAATTGAACTTATGTTAGCAGAATACGATTATCATTGTCCTCATTGCAACCAGTTGTTAAACGCTGATAATACGGTTATTTTTAAAATTGAAAAAAGTACGGGTGAAAAAGGTTTTATTGAGTTAAATCCAAAAGTGGGAGAGTATTCATATAAATGCGAGCCAAATATGATTTTCGAAAATGGTGAAGAAATGGATTTTTTCTGTCCGGCTTGTAGGGTAAATTTGAAATCTGAAAAATTTCCCAAATTTGTTGAGTTACTATTACGTGTTTCCGAGAGTGTTCATTTTGAGATGTTGTTCTCTAGAGTTTTTGGTGACAGAAGAACCTATATAATCACTGAAGATATGACCGAGAAATATGGTGATAATCCCGAAGATTTGATTTAATTAATTTCCTTTGGCTTACATTTATTGCTAAATGGGATTCTTTATACATGCTGAAATTCCATTAAGATCAGTTTTTGTTCTGAAACTTCATTATCGTACATGCAACAATTCCAGCAGTTTCTGTTCTTAATCGGTTGTCGCCTAAACTTACAGCTGTGAAGCTATTATTCAGAGCTAGTTCAATTTCATTTGGACTAAAATCCCCTTCGGGACCTATAATTATTAATTGATCTTTAGTAATGTCTGAATAATGTTTTAGATCCTTTTTGTCTCCATCTTCGCAATGTGCTATAAACCGATGTTTATATGTGTTTTCTTTTACAAAATCATTAAGTTTGATAGGAAGTGAAATTTTAGGTAGCCAAAGCCTTTGAGATTGTTTCATCGCTGAGATAGCAACTTTATTCCATCTTTCAGTATTGAATCTTCTTCTCTCGGAATTTTCACAAATTAAGGGAATAAAATGCGTGATTCCGATTTCAATGGCTTTTTCTAGAAACCATTCTGTTCGGTCATTATTTTTTGTAGGTGCCAGGGCTATGGCTATCTCGCAAGTTGGTTTTTCTTTGTAAATAATTGATTTAATTTGTATTTGACATCGCTTGGGGTGTGCGTCAGAGATTAAACCTTGCCCTTCAGATCCTTTTCCGTCAATAATTCTAACCATAGATCCTGAAGCCATGCGAAGTACTTTTATGGCATGTTTAGATTCAATTTCTGATAGAGTTACTTCACTTGCTATATTTTGCGTAAAAAAGGTGTGCATGATTGAAAATAAAAAGAGGTTGTGAAAGCAACCTCTTTATTGTTCTAATTAACCTGATAGATATTACTTCTCTATTTCAGCTAGCATTGTTTCGCACTTTTTAAAGCACTTAACTGCATCTTCATATTTTTGAGGTAATTCCATGGCTTTCTTAAGGAATTTGATGGCATATTCGTCATTTTTCATTTCATGGTAAGTCATTGCTAGTTCATATGTATGCAGCATGTACCATGGTTCTATCTTGATAGCTTTTTGAAACATTTCTAAAGCGTCTTTAAAAGATCCTCCTTCTGGAGTTCCTCCGTAAAAAGTATTTACCATTGTTTTTTCAAATTTACTAAACCCAGCAAATGTTCTGTGCCATCTACCCATTATGTGATATGCCCCTGCTTCATTTGGATCTAATTTAATTACTTTATCGCATTCTGTTTTAATTTCTTTTGCATTTGCAATTTTGTCCTTTGTTCCGGCATTTTCATTTTCACGTGCAAGAGCTAATGCATAAGAGTAATGAGCAAATGCATGATTGTCATTAAGTTTTTTTGCTTTGGCAGCTATAGATTTAGCTTTAGCGTAAAATTTTAATTGCAATTTAGCATCCGTCAAGTTTGCACCAACTTTACTGTAAGCAAAACTTAGATTGGATAGGTAATCAACATTGGTTGAATCCATCTCCGCTAGCTTTTTAAAAACAGGTAACATTTTTTTGTTGTTAATTTGTTTTTTGTATTTCAAACCTTGCTGGTATAATTCTGCTTCTGTCTGTGCTATTGATATAGAGGCTGTGAATAATGTTACTAGTGTTATTGCTAATGCTATTCCTTTTTTCATTTTTAAATATTTTTATTTGATGTTTTTAGTCCAAATCAGATGCCAAAGTTACAGAATTTTGTTTTGTGTTTAAATTACGCCTTGCGGAAAGTTCAAAACCAACCAACATAATATAACTTGCTGCATTAATCCAAATTAATATCATTAACAAAGATCCAATTGAGCCGTACAACTCATTGTATTTTCCGAAATTTGCAAAGAAAAAAGTTAATCCGTAAGAGGCTATTATAATAATTAGGGTCGATAATGTTGCTCCTGCTGAAATGAATTTCCATTCAGTTCTCTCAGTGTTACCAATGTTGTATAAGGTGCTAATAGCGAGAATAAGGCTAATAATAATAATTCCCCATTTTAAAAACTGGTATCCGGTTTTTATCATAAAACCTAGGCTTTGGTAGTCTTTATTGTATGCAAAATATTCTCCGAGCATTATTGCGGATAACGCTATGATGAACAATGCTGAGATTATACCAAATATTCCTAATGAAATAAGTCGTTGCCGTATTGGTTTTCTTTTTAACTGTAATTGATGCGAACTGTTAAAGGCAATAAGCATGGTGTTGATTCCATTTGAAGCAAAATACAGGGATAAAAAGAATCCAATTGATAATACACCGCTATGCTTATGGTTAATGAGGTCGTTTATTGTGTTTTCAATTAATGCATAAACATCGTTCGGTAACATATTACCTAGGCCTTCTAGCAAGTTACTTTGAAAGTTTTCAATCGGGATATAGGGAATTAAAGACAAGAAAAAGATTATTCCAGGAAATAGTGCCATGAAAAATTTGAAGGATATAGCTGAACTTCTTATTCCATATTGAGATTTGGTAAAAGATTCAAATAAAAATTGAAGAGTAACATAAAGCGTCATTCCTTCAAAGCCGGGGAGAATAATTTTTTTACTCCATGCGGTTAGTTGTTTGCTGAACTTATTGTTTTTTAAGAAATATAGTAGTTTTTTCAACATTAAATCGCTTTTAGACTTAAGTCCATGTTGTGCACAGAATGTGTTAAAGCCCCAACAGAAATAAAGTCAACACCGCATTCAGCATAATCCCTTAATGTAGCTAGAGTGATGCCTCCTGAAGCTTCTGTTTCTACTTCACCTTCAATTAATTGAACAGCAGTTCTTATATCTTCGAATGAAAAGTTGTCCAACATAATTCTTTGAATTCCTCCAACTCTTAAAATTTCTTTTACTTCATCAAGGTTTCTGGCTTCAACTTCAATTTTTAAATTTAAATTATTTGATTTCAGGTAGTCAGTTGTTTTACGGATAGCTTTTTCAATGTTTCCAGCAAAATCAATGTGGTTGTCTTTGAGCATTATCATGTCATATAGCCCCATTCTGTGATTGTGACCGCCGCCAATTAATACAGCTTCTTTTTCCAAAAATCGGAGCAAAGGAGTTGTTTTCCTTGTATCTAAAACTTTTGTTTCAAGTCCATTCAATTCATTGACATACTTCTTGGTAAGCGTTGCAATAGCGCTCATCCGCTGCATTACATTAAGAACTAGACGTTCAGCACCTAGTAGTCTTTGGGAATTTCCATCTATGTAAAAGGCGATATCACCATATTTTACTTCAGATCCATCTTCAATTAATTGTTCAAATTGAATGCTACTGTCAAATTCTTTAAAAATCTGTTTAGCAATTTTAATTCCTGCAATAATCCCACCTTCTTTTACCAATAATTTTGCTTTTCCATTAGCACCATCAGGAATACAAGCCAAAGCCGAATGATCTCCGTCTTGAATGTCTTCCTCAATTGCTAGCCGAACAAATTCTTTAATATCCATTTCCGTAAAAAATTAATGGAACAAAATTAAAACAATTTTTTACTGTAAGTTTGTTTTGTAGGAGTTGTTTAAAGTCTTATTGTTATGATGAAAATTAATTATTCATTAATTAAATTTTACTAATTAATACAAATTCAGAATGAAGATTACATTAATAGCAGTTGGAAAAACGATTAAACCCTTTTTAATTGAGGGAGAGGCCACGTATGAAAAACGTCTAAAACATTACATAGGTTTTGATGAAATAATTATTCCCGAACTAAAAAAAGCCTCAAAACTATCAGAGAAGCAAATAAAGAACAAGGAAGGTAAGCTAATTTTAGAAAAAGTAGAAAAATCAGATTGGCTAATTCTATTAGACGAAAATGGAAAGGAATTTTCATCTATTAATTTTAGTCAGTTTTTACAAAAGCAAATGAACTCGGGTGTTAAGCGAGTGGTATTTGTTATTGGAGGAGCTTATGGTTTTTCTGAAGACGTGTACAAAATTGCGAATCAAAAAATTTCATTATCTAAAATGACTTTTTCCCATCAAATGGTGCGCATGATATTTAAAGAACAATTGTATAGGGGGTTCACAATATTGAAGGGAGAGCCTTATCATCATGAGTAAAATCCTACAACTCCCGAAAATAAGGTAACATATTTGTTATATTTAAAAATGGTTATCAGGTATGATTGATGTTTAATGAGTTAAATTTAGTTGAAAATTGAAATAACTTCGCTTTTTTTTCTGCGATAAGATAAGTTGTAACTTTTTTCTCAGATTTTCTGATTTTTAATCTAAAAAAATAATATGATAATGCGGTTATTCGAAGTAATGTTTTCTGTTATAATTTTTTTAGATAAAAAATATTGATTTAAATAAAAATGAGTAGTTTTGCTACTCATTTTTTGTCGCTTTATTTCTGGAACCATTAATGGGAGCGAGGTGGCGAAGCTGTATATAAAGTTAAGATTTTGATAAACGCATTAATTACTTCAAAAACGAGAATTAAATTATTGTTGAAGTTCTTTCTCAATCCTGAGACTTCCGCATATTTAAGAGGTTTAAGTGAAGAGTTTGGTGAGTCTACAAATTCTATTAGGTTGGAATTGAATCGATTAGAAAATGCAAATATGCTTCATTCCGAATTTGAAGGCAACAAAAAGGTTTTTAAGGTCAACAAGTTGCATCCTTTTTATAGCGATGTTAATCAAATTGTGAGAAAATACTTAGGTATTGATGTTATCGTAAATAACATATTAAAAGGTTTAGGAACTCCCAAGTTTCTGTATTTGACAGGAGATTTGGCCAAGGGAAAAGAGAGTAATTTGATAGACTTGATTTTAGTAGGTGATATTAATCAAACTTATTTGATTAATGTAGTTGAAAAAACGGAAAAAATAATATCCAAGGAGATACGTTATTTAATCTATTCGCAAGAAGAATTCAAGAACAATGAAATTGAAAAAAATAATCTTCTGCTCATTTGGTCTCGCGAATTATGAATGCAAGTAAGGCTGAAAAAAAATGGTATGCTTTGTACACAAAGTCGAGGCACGAAAAAAAGGTGGAAGAAAGACTTGTTAGTCAAGGTTTTGATGTTTTTTGTCCAATGGTCAAAACTTTAAAGCAATGGAGTGATCGAAAAAAGAAAGTTACTGTTCCTTTGATATCTTCTTATATTTTTATAAGAGTTGAAGAAAAAAATAGAACCAAAGCATTATTGGATTCATCCGTTTTAAATTTTGTTTTTTGGTTAGGAAAACCTGCAGTTATTAAAAACGATGAAATAGATAGACTAAAGGGGTTAATTTCCAAAGAGGAAATGCAAGAATTTGAAATTCGTCATTTAAATGTTGGAGACAAAATTAATATTGATAAGGGATTTTTAAAAGAAAATGACGCAGTCATTAAAAAAACCAATAAAAATCACGTTTACGCAGAACTTAAGCAGCTAGGTATGTTAGTTGTTGTGAAAAAGTCAGATATTGTTAAGTGGACTTAAGTAAAAATTTGTTGAAATGCTGAATTTTTTGGATGAGATGAAGATTAAACATGTTAGTTAAAATAAACTTATAAATGAGCAATAAAATTAATGTAACTGAATCTTTTTTACCTCCACTTGAAGAGTATGCCAAATTGTTGAAAAATTTGTGGGAAACAAAGCATTTAACGAACAGAGGCGAGTATGTTATTGAATTAGAAAGTAAAATTCAATCATACTTAAATTCCAAATCAAAACCATTATTAGTATCTAATGGAACAATTGCACTTCAAATTGCTATTAAGGCATTAGGACTTAAAGGGGATATAATTACAACGCCATTTAGTTATGTGGCCACTACTTCAAGTATAATTTGGGAAGGTTGCAATCCTATATTTGTTGATATAGATACAAAATACTTAACCATAGATGAGACTGAAATTGAAGCTGCAATAACAAAAAACACATGTGCAATTTTAGCAACACATGTTTACGGAAATCCCTGTAATGTTGAGGCTATTGAAAAAATTGCAAAAAAGTTTGATTTAAAAGTTATTTATGATGCTGCGCATTGTTTTGGCGTTAAGTACAAAGGAAAATCTATCTTTGACTATGGAGATATAAGCACTTGCAGTTTTCATGCTACTAAAACTTTCCATACCGGTGAAGGGGGAGCAATTTTTTGTAATAATGAAAGTTTAACGAAAAGAGTTTTTGATTCTCACAATTTTGGTCATAAAGATAATTTATCATTTAATGGTATTGGAATAAATGGAAAAATGAGTGAAATTAATGGCGCACTTGGTTTATCCATAATCGAGCACATGGATACTATATTAAAGAAGAGAGAAGAAATATGCTTGCGATATAACGCAGAAATAAATAATATAGAAATCAATAAAATAAACCTCAGAAAAGATGGTAATTGGAATTATAGCTATTACCCAGTAATCTTTAAAACCGAGAAGGATTTATTAGCTGCGGAATTAAAATTTAACGAAAATCAGATTTTTCCAAGAAGATACTTTTATCCTTCTCTAAATAAACTTCCGTACATAGATTACAATAGAATGCCAAAAGCAGAAGATATATCGAAAAGAATTTTATGCCTACCGTTACATCCAAATTTAAAATTGGAAGATCAGTACAGAATTATTAAAATTTTAAATCGATAGTGTTGTGAAAGTAGCAATTATGCAACCATATATATTTCCGTATATCGGATATTTTCAGTTAATTGATGCAGTTGATAAATTTATTTTTTACGATGATGTAAACTTCATAAAAAAAGGTTGGATTAACAGAAACCAAATTTTAATTAACGATAAAGCTCATTTAATAACAATTCCTCTAAATAAAGCATCTCAAAATATTTTTATAAAAGACACCTTGATCAGTTATTCAGAAAACTGGGTTAAAAAACTATTAATCAAACTAGACAACAATTACAGAAAAGCTCCTTACTTTAAGGATGTTTTTCCTCTAATTAAAAATATTTTAGAAAAAAAAACTGAAACAATATCGGATCTCGCAATAAACAGTATCAAGGAAGTATCAAGTTACCTAGGATTAAATACTGAATTTGAGTTGTCTTCTGAAAAATACATGGATTCAACATACTTAAAAAAGGAGTTTCGATTAATAGGGATTTGCAAAAAAAATAATGCAACTGATTATATTAACCCAATTGGGGGTAAAGAGATATATGCAAGAGAAGATTTCATGAATAAAGGATTAAAACTGAAATTCATTGAACCCCAAATTAATGAATACAAACAATTTAATTCTGAATTTGTTAGGGGATTATCAATTATTGATGTTTTGATGTTCAATTCAAAAGAGGAAGTGAAAAATATGTTAGATAAGTTTAAACTTTTATGAAAGAATATAAATCCATAATAAAACATTACGAAAGTTGTTTTGAAAAACATGGTGATTCTCATTTGGGTATGGATTGGCCAAATACAGAAGATGTTTTGACTAGATTCCAGATAATGCTTGATAGTGTCAGAGAGAATAATGAACAAGTTTCCATTCTAGATTTTGGATGTGGAACAGGACATTTATTAGAGTACATAAAAGATCAGAACATTCAAAACATTAAATACACAGGACTTGATATCTCTTTAAAACTTATTGATAAGTGTAAAGAAAAATTCCCTGATGTAGATTTTATTTGTGCCGATATTTTGGATCAAAAAACAATCATAAAGAACCACGATTACATCATTATGAATGGTGTATTTACTGAAAAAAGAGAGATGACATTTGATGCTATGTGGAAATATTTTCAGGAAATGATTACCAAAGTATATCAATTCACAAACAAAGGGATTTCATTTAATGTTATGTCTAAAAATGTCGATTGGGAACGAGATGATTTATTTCACTTACCATTAGATTTATTGACAGGTTTTCTTTGCGAAGAAATCTCTAGAAATTTTGTGATAAGAAACGATTATGGATTGTATGAATACACAACTTATATATATAAATAGATGGCGAAAGTAATTATATTTGGATTAGAAGATTTTGCTGAATTAGCAAACTATTACTTAAAAACTGATTCAGAACATGAAGTAGTGGCTTTTTCAGTAAACGAAGCATATCTGCCAGAAGAAACTAATAAAGAAGGTTTGCCAATTGTTGCCTTTGAAAATATTGAAGAAAAATATCCACCTTCAGAATATTCTTTTTTTGCACCAATGGCTCCCAACAAAATGAATAAGCTAAGAGAAACTGTTTATAATTCGATCAAAGAAAAAGGATATCAACTCATCTCTTATATTAGCACAAAAGCTACACTGTTTGATAATGTAATCGGAGACAATTGTTTCATTTTAGAAAATAATACCATTCAACCTTTCACAAAGATTGGCAATAATGTTGTCTTATGGAGTGGAAACCACATCGGTCATCATTCCGAAATAGAAAACCATGTAACATTTACCTCACATGTTGTTATGTCTGGTCATTGTCTGATAAAGAAGTATAGTGTTCTAGGAGTAAATGCTACTATTAGAGATGGAATTACAATTGCAGAAGCAACATTTGTAGGAATGTCGGCCAGTGTAACAAAAAATACAGAAGAATGGAGTATGTATTTAGGTGTGCCCGCTAAGAAGATTAAAAGTTTACAATAGGCTATGTTGAATTGGAATAAACAAGGCGTCGTTTTTAATGTCAAAGGAGAGTATGATTGGAATAAAAGTCACGCACAAGTTCCTGTTATTGATGTTTTAAAAGATCGCTATAGAGTTTATTATTCAACAAGAAATGTGAACAGGAAAAGTAACATTTCATACATAGAGGTAGCGATAGATAATCCATTAAATATAATATATCAGCATAATAAAACATTATTAGAGTTTGGAAAATTAGGAGCTTTTGATGATAGCGGTATCATGCCTTCTTCCATTGTGAATGTGGGTAATAAGAAGTATTTGTATTATATCGGATGGACAACTCGTAGTTCAGTTCCTTACAATAATGCAATTGGATTAGCTATAAGTGAAGACGGAGGTAAAACATTTCAAAAACAATTTGAAGGTCCTATTATCACAATTAATCATATAGAACCGTATTTCTCAGGAACTTCTTATGTGGTTAATGAAGATAGTACATTTAAGATGTGGTATTTATCATGCATTGAATGGAAAAATTTTAATGGAAAAATAGAACCCATATATAACTTGAAATATGCAGAGTCTAAAGACGGAATTCAATGGAAACAAACTGGTAAGGTAGCTGTTGATTTACAAGACGGAGAAGGAGGTTTAGTAAGCGCCTCTGTGATTAAAATGGATGGAATTTACAAAATGTGGTTTGGAAAAAGAAAAGACTCAGATTATAGAAATAATGTTGAAAATACTTATCGAATTGGTTATGCAGAATCCAAAGACGGAATCGATTGGGTTCGTATGGACGAAAAAGCTGGAATAGATTTATCAGAAGAAGGTTGGGACTCAGAAATGATATCCTACCCAAATGTAGTAAAAAAAGAAAATCAATTGTTGATGTTTTATAATGGAAATGGATTTGGTAAATCAGGTTTTGGATGTGCTACATTAAAAATAAAATGATAGTTTTGAATAAATAATAAGATATGAAAGTAGATGTAAATTCGTATAAAAAAAACGGTTATTTATTAATACAAGATTTCTTCTCAAAAGAAGAAGTTAATGCCATTTTAAAAAAGGCAAAAGGTGTTTTTTCACGTCAGTTTTACCGCAATAGTTATCTTGACACGGATGATATAAGTATGATTTCAGAAAAAAAATTCAATCAATGTCTCTATCGGCTTTTTGAAGAAGACAAAGATGCGTTGATGAATTGTGGTAAACAAATTCAACATTTAATTGATTTGCACAGACTTTCTTTAGATTCAAGAATAGAAAACCTGTTGTATGAGATTGGGTTAAAAGAACCAAATATTAGTACAAGACCAGTTATGTACTTTAACAATCCAGCATTAGCAAAGCAGAAAGTTTACCATACCGTAGATGCACATCAAGACTGGAGAAGTATGCAAGGTTCGTTAAATTCAGTAGTTATTTGGTTTCCTTTAATAGATATTAATAATGATTTAGGTGCGTTACAAATACTACCTAAGAGTCATCTAGACGGTCTAAGAACTGATTTCATGCACAGTGGCTTTGGGATGGTAAAGTTGAGCAAAGAAGAAGAGAAAAGATTAAAATCGGTGGAATTAATCAAAGGAGATATCTTGTTGTTTTCCTCTTTTTTAATTCATCAAAGTGGCAATAATATAACAGATAAGCCAAGATGGAGTTGTCATTTTAGGTATAATGACATAGCAGAAAAAACATTTATACAAAGAAAATTTCCGCACCCATATATTTATAGACCACAAGACACATTAATCACGGAAGATTTTCCAACAAAAGACGACATAACAAAAATATTTAATTAGAAATGGAATTAAAACATACACAAGTACAAGTTAGAAGCATATCATTTAAATTGATGACATATACTCACTCCTTAGAGTTATGTGCTAGAATGAATTTTGAAACAGAAAATTTAGATTTTATAGATGATATTTCATGCGATGATATATTATATGATTTAGGTGCTTGCGAAGGACGTTTTTCTTTATATGCTGCTAAAAAAGGTGTCAAAGTAATTTCCTTCGAACCTGAAGAAAAGAATTTTAAGGTATTATTGCAAAACATCGCATTGAATGATTTTCAACCCAATCAAATTGAAGCAATCAACGCTGGTGTTGGAGCAAAGACAGCAGCAGCAGTTTTAAATATCGGACAGCCTTGGGAAGGCGGACATCAAAAAGTAGTAAAACATAATTTAGTAAGAAACGATCTTGATTTCGATTTCAAAGAAAAACAAACCATTCAGTTAATCGCTATAGACCAGTTTTTGGAAGAAGAAAAAGGTCCTTTTCCTGATTACCTTAAAATTGATATTGATGGATCAGAATTACCATTTTTAGAGGGAGCAAAGAAGACATTGAATAACCCCAAATTAAAAGGAATCATTTTTGAATTGAGTACAGAAGACATACATTTTGTTAATATCATTAAAACACTTGAAAAATTTAAATTTATAGAAATCTCAAGACACTCAATACCCAATGAAAATGAATTATTTAATATAATTTTTGAAAGAAAAATTTAATTTAATGAATAATTCATGAGTTCAGTTATCTTTTAATTTAGTAATTATATTTTGATTAGGCGATTCTAAATTTGTATAAATTGTTAGGTTTAATATCTTTTTAAAATGTGCTTTTACATCTTTAGCGAAAGAAAAATTGAAATTAATATTTATTGAATAGTGTAGTATTAAATTTATAATAAGAGTAATATTAAAGTACATATGAGAAATAACCAACTTCAATTGAGTTCATTATTGATTAAAACAAGTCGTCATTTAATAATTTATAAAAAGATTTAATATTTATTGTGCCAATTGAACGTAATTTGTGTATTATTATTTTAGTAAAAAATTGAAACAATTCAAATCATGAATCAGGTTAATAAAAAAATAATTTCTTTTGCTATTCCTGTATTTAACAATGAAGGTTCTCTGTTAAAAACTTATGAAAAAATAAATTCGCTTTTTAAAATTCATTTAATAGACTATAATTTTGAAATAATCTTCACCAATGACGGATCTAAGGACAATTCTTTGGATGAATTAAAGTTGATAAGAGAAAAAGATAATAGAGTAAAAATAATTGATTTTTCGAGAAATTTTGGTCAAGTTGCTGCTACAATTGCTAGCACAAGAAAATCAACTGGCGATGCTGTAGTAATAGTTTCTGCAGATATGCAAGACCCTATTTTTTTAGTTAAAGAAATGATTAAAGAATGGGAAAATAAGGAAGAGATAATAATTTGTTTTAGAGAGAGTAGACAAGATAGTTTTCTAAATAAATTAACATCAAAAATTTATTTTTCTATGGTTCAGTTACATGTTAAGGAGGAAATTCCTAAAGGTGGTTTTGATTTTTGTTTATTAGATAGAAATGCAGTAGATTCTCTAAATAATATAAATGATAAGATAAGAGGATTACATTATGATATTTTAAGCTTAGGTTTTAAAAAAAAATATATCCCTTACAAAAGACTAAAAAGAGAGATTGGTGTATCCCAGTATAATTTTATAATGAGACTGAGAGATTTTACAAATGCATTTATAAGTATTTCTTTTATTCCAATTAGATTGATTATTCTTATTGGATTTTTAATTTCATTTACAGGAATTATATATTCAATTTCAATTTTTTTTTCATGGTTAAATGGTAGTACTCCATTTGAAGGATGGGCACCAATAATGGTGATAATTTTAATTATAGGTGGAATTATAATGATAATGCTTGGCATTATAGGAGAGTATATTTGGAGAATTTATGAAGAGTCTAAAAAAAGACCAAATTATATAATCAGAAAAATCTATGATAAACAATGATTCAATTTATTAAATATGGTTTAGTTGGTGCTATTAATTTTATCTTCAGTTTTGCACTTTTTTATTTCCTTCTTAAAATACTTCTTACAAACTATTTGATATCATTTACATTATCTTGGTTATTTGGGATTTTTTTAACCTATATTATTAATTTCATTTGGGTGTTTCGACCTAATGACAAAATTGAATTTAAAAAAAGATTTCCAAAATATTTTATTGTTTATTTAATAAGTTATTTAGTAAATATTTTTTTATTAAAAATACTAGTTTTAAAATTTGCCTATGATCCATTATACTTACAATTTGCAATAATTCCATTAGTAATGTTTATCAACTTTTTTGGATTTAAATACTGGGGTTTGAAATAGTACGTATGTATTTATTAATTATACAATTTATAATCTATAATTTAATTTCAGTTTCATTTTTATTGTTGATTGGATACTGTTCCAAACTTTTTTTTAAAAATAAGACTGATTCACTAATTCAAAATTCATTTTCTTCCTTGATTATTGGATTCACAATATTTGTTCTTATAGGATCAATATTTAAAACCAATGGTATAACCATAAACTTATTATTACTTATCATATTGATTATTTTTCTTTACCAAAAAAAGAAAAACTTAAGAACTCCTATTTTTAATTTAATAAATTTTAGAAAGTTATTTGTTGAAATTTTTGTTTCAATAATAATATTAACACCATTTTTCTCTTATGAATGTTACTATTTTTTGAACTCAACAGAATTTAACTTTACAGTTCCGTTTTTAGATTTTAGTTTTTACGCAGATGTGAGTAGCTCATTAAGCGAATTTGGATTAGAAAATAAAGGAAGAGCTTTGAATCAAATTATTCCTGAAAAAAATAGTGGTATAACACCCTATCACTATTTTGAATTGTGGTTTAATGGAATTGTCTCAAGCATATACAAAATTAGTCCTTTAAAAAGCTTAATGCTTATTACGTATCCCATTTTATATACTATAGTTTTTAATGGATTATTAGCTTTAATAAATGTAAAATTAAGTATCAAATCCTGCATAACAGCATTGTTACTACTTTGCGTTTCAGCAATTATAATACCAATATATAATGAATTTGAACTTACAAAATATTACAGTGGCTATGTCCATACAGCCATACTAGGATTTGGCAGAAAATATTTAACCATTTACGGATTTGGAATTTGTTCGCTAC
>Ga0181564_10000877_pt1 | contig 26892 bp, 26 predicted proteins | sample 011ome_24_FD_134512 | JGI IMG/M metagenome (GOLD analysis project Ga0181564, IMG submission 134512) | Coastal salt marsh microbial communities from the Groves Creek Marsh, Skidaway Island, Georgia - 011513CT metaG (megahit assembly) | ecosystem: Environmental > Aquatic > Marine > Intertidal... | reverse complement strand
TAAAATGCAACTGCATTGAATGATTGAAGAATCTTGGCATCCAATGAGACCAAAATCTAGTACTTTGATATCTTCCAGTTGATGTACCAAGATGAGGATAATATGAAAAAAAAACTGTAGTGTAGACTGAGCCTATCTTGGCTGGCAGCCACCACAGCAACAGTGTTTCAAATGGAAAAATAACAACTAAAACTAATGGAGCTGCTTTATAAAGCAGCGCGATCGGAATTGCTTGATGGAACGAATTCACAAATGCTTTATCATTCTGAAAAACCTCAAGATATTTATCAAATTGCAGTGTTGAGCCATCTAAAACATTTTTTATAACTTGGAGAACAGAAGTGTTGTGCGCATTTGCATAGTCAGGATCTTTTTCTGGATCATTGGTATATGCATGATGTTTCATGTGGGTGATCCTTAAAATATGATAAGGAAACTTCAAAGTAACAAGTGTTATGTGGCCAACTAGACCATCAAGCCATCTGAGTTTAGGATTGCCTCTGGAATAATTTCCATGCTGAGCCTCATGGGAAGGTAAATAAGCAAAACATGCGCATAGGCTTGCGATTAAGAATCCTGCCCATAAATCTAATAAACCATTTAATACTAATGGCCAAAGAGAAAGCCATATAGCAGCCTGTCCTAACCCTATTAAAATCATTTCCCATTGAAATCTTTGAGAAAAGCTTTTAGCAATAGCTTTTTCTTTCTCAAATGAAAACTCTGCAGCAATTTCTGGTGATTCCTTCAAAGCCAAGCGCCCCTAATCTTGGCAACAAGGCCAATCATTGCCCCTGATCCAAAAGCTAATATCCACGAGAAAGATGAGCCACTTAGCATAGTAAATTGTTCAAGGATTTCATTAAATATGCTTCCAAGAAAAATTAAGCCAAACCAAAACTTACTCCAATTAGAAATGTGATTTAAAAATTTTTCTACCAACATGTCTGCTAATTATGACCTTAAAAGTGATTTTTTGTCACTACTATTTTGCATCAGGGTTTTGCATAATTCCATGCAGCTTAATGTCGAATATAAGTGCAGCATTTGGTGGTATTGTAGGTCTTCCCTCTTCTCCATATGCCAAATCCGGATGAATAAAACCCCTCCAAAAATCTCCCTCTTGCATAAGGGAAATTAGCTTTTGACATCCAGGTATTAATTGTGAAAGCTGAATAGTTAAAGGCTCACCTATCTCAATAGAGCTCCAAAAAACTGATCCGTCAATAAGCGTTCCATGAAAATCAGCAGTAATGGTATCTGATAAATTTGGATGCAATGAAGAATCCTCAAAAGACTCTAATACCATATACTGAAGGCCTGGCTCTACCTCTATCACATCATTATTTAATAAATTTTTTTCTAAAAAAGCTTCTGCCTGATTTAAATTAGCCTCAAAGTCTGGTGCCTGGCTGCAAGCCGAAATTATCAATGTGAATATTATGGAAACTAGGGAAAAATTTTTCAAAATTACAAACCTTAATTGAAAATAATTAATGTATAATTTTATAGATTTCTTGATAATTTTGTTAGTGCAATTTCCCAAATCTGATCAAGGAAATCTATAAATGTTATCCATTTTTGTAGAACATCAAAATTAAAAATTTCATCATTAAGCTGGTACCCTTTTGAAAGAAAACGAATTTGATTTTCATTTAAATTAAAACTTCTGACTAATGATGCAATATCAAAACAAGGATGATTGGTGCTAGAAAATTCCCAGTCAAGAAAATAATATTTTGAGTTCCAGATTAAATTTCCAGGATGTAAATCATTATGAGAAAAAACCATCTTTACTCCATCATCAACTAACTCATTATACAAATCAGATGCTTTCCTAAAGAACATTTCATTTTGACTTTCTTCAAGAAGACTTTCATACAAATTCATAGAATCTTTAAAAATATTTTTTGAGTTTGTAGGTATTGGCAAATTATGAATGCAAGCTAGAGTTCTTCCTAAATCTATTAGAGAAAAAGTATTCGATTTTTCTTGATCAAAAACCGGCTTATTTCCAGTAATATATTTCCAAATCATTATGCCTACTGATGGATCAGAATAAATTAGAGGTGGAGATAAATCCAAATTAGCAATGTTATTTAGAACTATGGCCTCGTTCTTTCGATCAATTGCTAACTCAGAAGCAGTAGGAAGGTCAAATCTGATTACCGCCTTGGTTTGGTTATAAGTGCATTCATAAACATTCGAAATTAGACTTGATGAAAGCTTGCCCTTTAAAGAAAAAGCCCCAGGAATGGATTCAATTTTATTTAGTAGTGATTTCATTGCATGTGTCTAGAATTTTTTTCCAAGATTTGAACCCAAAAAATATTATTACCAAATAAAGTCCAAATAAAAAAGCTGTGGGTAAGAGACCTCTTGATATAAAAAGTAATATTGAAATAGTGTCAATTACAAACCAATAAATCCAATTTTCAATTAATTTTTTTGCCACCATATAAGTTGCAATAACTGCACCCCACGTTACAAATGCATCTAAAAATGGAAGAGCTGCATCGGTATAGGAATGCATAAATAAGCCTGATGAAATTGAAAGAATCAAAACCAAACAAATAGCGTAAAAATGCTTTAATCCACTCCAGGTATTTACAATAAAAAACTTGTTGTTAACTTTGTTCCATTGTGACCAACCATAAAAACCCATAAAAACATAAAAAATCTGCAGATATGCCTCCATATATAGCCCTGCCGACTTCATTATAAAAAAATATAAAATAGAGCTGATAATTCCAGCTGGCCAGCATAAGATATTTTGTCTAACTGCTAATAAAAGATAGAGGATGGCTAGAATAACAGCTATTAATTCCAGCCAATGATTTTGAAAATATTCAAAAATCATATCTTACGCTTAGACCGATATGCCTTGGATCGCCGTGACGCTCATATAATGTGTCTTCAAAGTTTGGAGCTTCATTCCCAAAATAGAAACCTCTGGTTGAATAATATTCATCAAAAATATTTCTTGCCCACAAAGAATAGGTCCAATTATCAATTGCATAATCATAACTAAAATTTGTTAATGCATATGACTGAGATTTATTATTATGGGAATCTGAGTAGTAAAAAGCACTTTTGCCAGTAATGTCTATTGCTAATGATGCTTTGTCTGAAATTAACCAATTTACTCCAAAGGCATAACTTTTTTCAGGGGCATGTGCTTGAGCCCTTCCCTCAAGATCTGGACGAGACTTCCAATTTTTAATTTCAGTTTTTAGCAATCCAACTCTTGCAAAGATGCTTAAATATTCATTAAGTTGAGCATCTAGATTTAATTCAAGTCCAATATTTGTTCCTTCTGCAGCATTCTGAGTAAGAAAGGAGAAAGTGTTGGGATCGGTTGGATCAACTTGAGTGGATATTAGAACTTGTTGATCTGATCGATCAGAGTAAAAAATAACCGAAGAAATATTGATTTTTGAGTCTAATGTTTTTACATTGAGACCAAATTCGTAATTGGTAAGAAACTCAGGATCAAAATACAAATTATTATTTTGAGAATCTGGGTCTAGACCAAGATTGAGATTAAAACCACCTTGATTAAACCCTCTGGCTACACTAAAAAAAATATTCAAGTGATCATTCAAAAAGCTACTAAGTGAGATTTTACCTCCAGACATATTATCTGAAGGGTTGAAAGACTCTCCATATGAATCAAAATACTTTGCTTCATAATCTTCCAATCTTGCACCAAAAGAAAACTTTGTATTCTCACTAATAAAGTAATCAAGATTTCCAAAAAGTGAATAATTTTTGGAGGAAAAATTACTTTTCGAAGAGGACTGGCTTGCGTAAGGTCCAAATGGATCAGAAGGGTCTCCATATATACCGTCATCATTTTTTATATTGATTTCTTTGACATCAAAATAGCTTATGCCTAATACCCATTCCGTATTAAGACCATCATTAAAATTTGCAGAATCTGAAACTAATCGAAATTCCTGACTAAATGTTTCTCTAGCTCTCAATGTTTCAGAATAATAATCATATGTATAAGGAAAATGAGAATTAGCATTACCCCAGTCTGCATCGTAACTTAGCTCAACATCTGTATCGGTGATACTGGTTAGACTTTGGAATTCAAAATTTTTAAATGCATGAAAAAGTTTTATGCCAAATCCATTAGTTTTTTGAGAATCCATCCCTGGTCTATCAGAAAGAGTATTTAAACTCCCATCTATGGTCCAAATGTCAGCAGGATCATTTAAATCTATCTGGGTTATGAGAAGTTTAACTAAAGTTTCGTTACTTATTTTCCAATTAAATTTAAATCTAAAAGTATTTTCATCCTTTTTGGATGTATTAGATTTGCCTAGAAATAAATTCTTTCTGAATCCATCGGAATAATCTTTGCGCAATACAAATCTATAGGTGAGATTATTATTTGATTTTAACGGGCCACCAAATGCAATGCCTGTACTTAAATTTCCAAAATCTCCAAATGTTATCTCACTAGTTCCTTCAAACTCATCAGTCGGTTCTTTTGTTTGAACATAAATTAAGCCTGCCAAAGCATTAGAGCCTATTCTTGATCCCTGAGGCCCCCTATGAACTTCAATTTGATCAACATCAAAGGTGGTTGCAATACCGCCTTGACCTGAATAATCAATATCGTCAATTATGAATCCAACTGCTGAATTGGGAGTTCTTTCATAACCAGACCTCTCACCAATGCCTCTAATTTGAAAATGTCTTGCCCTTGAATCACTAGCAGCAAAATTTAAATTTGGAACTAAGTATGAAAGGTTTTCAAAATGTTTGATGGGTTGCGAGTCTAAAATTTTTGAATCCAGAATCACAATGCTTGAATCCTCTTCAAGAATGCTTGACTCACGCCAATCACCTTTTACAACAATTTCCTCAATATTCTCAGAGAACAAATCAATGCTTAAAGGTATAAAGAGAAGTAAGAAAAAAATATTTATGTTGGTTTTCATGCAATTCCTCCGCCACTATTGTATGGATCAGGTTCAAAGGGTTTCAAAAAAAGATCTCAGGCCAAAATGACCACCCCTTTGCATTATTTTTTATAGTATTAAAACTAATTTAAAAAAGATATAGCTTCTTAAAAAATATTAGATATTCTTAGCGCAATTTTTTCTAATCATCGTTTAAGCTGGTTTTGTATGTCTCCGTGAGCGCCATCACGGACAATAAAGTTAATAATGAGGCAAAAGATATATAAACAGAAACCCAAAAAATACCATGGTTATTCCACAAGAATGCAGCAATGGTTGGCGCAAACGCTCCTCCAAGAATTGCCCCAAATTGATAGCCAAGTGTTGCTCCTGAATATCTAACTTCAGTTGAAAATAACTCTGTAAAAAATGCTGCCTGGGGACCATACATCATGCCTACAAATACAAGCCCAATTGAAATAGCTAAGACTATTAGATAAAAATTACCGGTGTCGACAAGGGGAAATATAACATATGCCCATAAGCCTGTGAGTATTGCTCCAGCCATAAATATTCCTTTTCTTCCGTAACGATCCGAGATGGAAGAAAATATAAATTGACTTGGAACCATAATTGCTGAGGCAATTAATACAGCTGCTAACATGTCATCTCGAGATATTTCGGCACTGGAAACACCATAAGCAAGAAGAAAAGCTATAAGTATATAAAAAGTTACTTGAATTGAAAGAAAGGCCCCAGCCGCCAAAGCGATTCGATTTGGATACTTTCTGATTGCCTCAAGAATTGGTGATTGTGTAATTTGTTGATCTTTTGTATCAATGTTTTGTTTTCTTTGCTGAAGTTCTTGAAATGCTTTAGTGTCTTCAAGGTTCAATTGAATATACATACTAATTCCAATCAAAATAGCGCTTGCAAGAAATGGAATGCGCCATCCCCATGAATAAAAAGATTCCTCAGAAACAAGTGAACTTGTAGTAATGAATGCAAGATTTGCAAGAATAACTCCTATTGGAGCTCCAGCTTGAGCAAAAGCGCCATAAAAACCTCTTTTGTCAGGTGGAGCGCTTTCAGTAACCAGTAACATGGCTCCCCCCCATTGACCGCCAATTGCAAGCCCTTGAACAAAACGTAAGGAGGTAAGTAAAATTGGTGCGGTAACTCCAATCATTGCATAAGTTGGTAAAAGTCCTATGAGGGTAGAAGAAATCCCCATTAATATTAATGCTATTACTAGAGTTTTTTTTCTCCCTATTCTGTCGCCATAATGTCCAAAAATAATTCCTCCAATTGGCCTTGCAATAAAGCCAGCCGCGAAAGTTAGTAAAGATAAGATCAAAGCTGTAGAGGGCGTGGCTTCTCCAAAGAATGCTGTTGGAAATATTAAAGCAGCGGCGGCGCCGTATAGAAAAAAGTCATACCATTCAATACTAGTACCAGCCAATGCAGTAAGAGCAACTTTGCGCATATTTGATTCTGAATGAACTACTTGGGACATGGGCCCAAGATACGATAAATATAAAAAAAAGTAAAAATTTAGTTAGCTTAAAAATTTATAGAGATTATGTTAAGTCTTATATAATAGAACCATGCAAAATATTAATAGAAAAATTTATAGTTTTTTACCCATCATTATTGGACTAATCATTATTGCTGCTTGTAGTAAAAAAGACATAGGCATTCCAGCATCTAAGGAGATTATTCATTTTGATGAATACCATGGGCAAAAAATAAGCGACCCATACAGATGGCTTGAAGATTTTACTAATGATGAAGTGAAAGAATGGGTCAGATTGCAAAATAACTATTCACAAAAGTTTGTAAAAAATAGATTTCAAAAAAGCATTAAACAAGATCTTGAATTAATCTGGACTAGTGAATATGTAAGTACCCCATTTAAAGTGCAAGACAAAATTTTTTATTATTTTAATAATGGAAAATTAGAGCAAAACAGATTAATGATAAGAGACTGTGAATCTTGCCCAGAAAGAATTCTGATTGATCCTAATAATTTTTCAAATGATGGAACTGTTTCTTTGGCATCAGTGAGCGTCAGTCCAAATGCTGAATGGATCGCATTTGCAAAGTCAGATGGGGGTTCAGACTGGAGAACATGGAAAATTATGAATATTACTTCTGGGGAGATCCTTGATGATGAGATTGAATGGTCTAAATTTTCTGGTGCTGAATGGTCTCCTGATTCTAGTGGATTTTTTTACAGAAAATATCTTAAGCCAGACGGAGAAGAATTATTAGATTTAAATAGCAGTCCAAAACTAATGTTTCACGTTATTGGAACCAATCAAATCAATGATCAAATTATAATTTGGAATAAAGATGATCCTTTATTATCAAGTTCCATTGCGGTTTCAGATGATGGTCAATATAAGATTCTATATACAGAAAAAGGGACTGATGAGAAAAACTTAATATCTATAAGTCGATACGAAGATGAAGGATTCATATCTATTATTGATGAATTTGTTGCGAGTTATTCCTTCATAGATTCTGAGGATAACTACTTATGGTTTGTAACCGATCACATGGCTCCAAACAGAAAAGTGGTTCGTTTGGACTTTAATAATTTAAATTTAGGCTTCGAAGAAATAATTTCTGAAACTGCTTCATCTATTAGGAGTGTAGATTTAATCAACCAAAGCTTTGTCATAAATTATTTGAATGATACTTTCTCTAATATTAAATATTTTTCAAAAGATGGTAAAGAAACGGGTTCTCTTGAATTAGAGTCTTTAGGCACAATATCTGGATTGGCTGGAAAAAAAGAAGATGAGAGTATTTTTTACAGCTTTACAAATTTTAAACAGCCAACTCAAATTTATAAATTAAATCTTTTGACTGGTGATTCAGAACTTTTTTGGGAAGAAAATCTAAAAAATTTTGATCCAAATAATTATGAGACAAGATTAGAATTTTTTCCTTCGAAGGATGGAACTCTTATTCCTCTCCACATAACTCATAAGAAAGATTTGCAAATAGATTCAAAGACCCCAGTTTTGCTGTATGGATATGGTGGTTTCAACATTTCAATATTACCAAGATTCTCAAAAAGATATCTTGCCTGGATGAATCAAGGCGGAGTGTTTGCATTGGCAAACCTCAGAGGGGGAGCCGAATACGGCAAGAGCTGGCATGATCAAGGAATGTTGCTAAATAAGCAGAATGTTTTTGATGATTTTGCGTATGCAGCAAAATTTTTACATACCAACAAAATTGGCTCGCCCAAATCTACCTCTATTCAAGGAAGATCAAATGGAGGATTGCTTGTCGGAGCTGTAATGTTGCAAAATCCAGATTTATTTGGTTTTGCAATTCCACAAGTTGGCGTCATGGATATGTTGCGTTTCAATAAATTTACCATTGGCTGGGCTTGGGAATCAGATTATGGGTCACCAGAAAATTTGGATGATTTTAAAAATTTATATGCATATTCTCCGTACCATAATATTCGACCAGGTGTGTGCTATCCACCCACATTAATAACGACATCGGATAGAGATGATAGGGTTGTGCCATCACATTCATATAAATTTGCTGCTAGGCTTCAGAATCTTCAAAGTTGTGATAATGCAATCATGTTGAGAGTTGAAACAAGATCTGGTCATGGAGCAGGAATACCCAGAAATAAATTAATAAATGAAATTGCCGACATATATGGAACCGCATTGAGTTTTACTCAAAAAAACTAGTCTAAAAAATATCAATGCCTGTGTTAATCTATCGATCAATTAATTAGCACCTAATAACTATGAAAAAATTTATTATCTATTTTTTAATACTGATAAATTTTAATTTATCCTCTGATGAAGGTATGTGGGAGCCCTATGAGCTCACAAAACTTCAAAAAGAACTCAAGCAATCTGGATTTTCAAAAGATGTATCTGGTTTGACTGATTTGTTCTCTCATCCAATGAATGCCATAGTAAGTTTAGGCGGCTGTTCTGCTGCATTTGTTTCTACTGATGGGCTAATTGCAACTAATTATCACTGCATTGAAAGCTCTTTCCTTCAATTTAACAGTTCAAAAAATGAAAACCTTTTTGAAACAGGTTTTGTTGCAAAAACAAAAGATGCAGAAAAAAGATCTGCTCCTGGCGCAAGAGTTTATATCACTACCTCAAGTACAGAGATTACAGATGATGTGCTAAAGGGAATATCAGATCAAACAGAAAGTTTAAGACGGTCTGAGTTGATTGAGGAGAATAAAAAAAGAATCATTAAAAATTGTGAGAGCTCTGAAGAAATTGAATGTAGGGTTAGATCTTTTTTTAGCGGCGAGACATACAAGTTAGAAAAAGTTTTAAAAATCAAGGATGTTCGACTTGTTTATGCTCCTCCAGCATATGTTGGTGAATATGGAGGAGAGATAGATAATTGGATGTATCCTCGTCACACCGGCGATTTTGCTTTGCTGAGGGCTTATGTTGGCAAAGATCAATCCATTAAAGAATTCAATAAAGATAATATTCCCTACAAATCAAAATCTTTTCTGAAAATATCTGCAAAGGGAGTCAGTGACGGAGATTTTGTAATGGTTTTAGGTTACCCAGGTAGAACAAATCGATTGCTTACTTTTAATGAAATAAACTGGGATTTAACCACTGGATTCGAAGAATCAATCAAGTATCTACAACGAGGCATTAAATTAATTGATGATCATACAAATGAAGCTGATGGATCAAAATTAAAATATAGAGGAAGAAAAAGCGGATTTGAAAATTACTACAAAAAAATATCTGGCCAAAATAATGGTGCTAAAAATTTTAATCTTTTAGAAATAGAAAAAGAAAATTGGGAGCGATTTTTAAAATTTGCAAATTCAAATGGAAGTAAAATCGAGCTAAGTCTTTTGGAGGAGTTATTAGACCTAATAGATGAATCGTTAAATGAAAACCTGGCAAGAAGATACTATGGTAACTCAACCCTAATTTCTATGGCGCAAAGAATCTATAGAAACGCAGTTGAGCAAGGTAAACCCGATCAAGAAAGAAAGCAGGGTTATCAAGAAAGAGATCAGGAAAGAATAAGAAATGGAATTAAACGAATGGATTATTCGTTTGATAGTAGAGTGGATAAGGCAATCTTTCTAGACAGATTGAGAAGTTACAGTAATTTTGATGCTAAATTTCGAAGACCTGACTATAGTAAAAATTTGTTGCTTGATGATAATTTTGAGCTCACAAAGAAAAAAGTTTCCGAATTGTATTCCTCAAAATTCACAACAGCAGATGCAATGATGAAACTCAAAGATATGAGCTTGGATGAATTAGATTCGTCTAATGACCCTTTAATTGGTTTTGTGAGAAGCATTTATCCTGAAACTTTGGTTTATGAAAAAAAATATGATGAAAGAAGTGCAAGAAGGCAGCTTCTAAAATCGAATTTTATCAAGCTTTTAAGGCAATATTATCAATCAAACAATAAAGAAATTTATGCAGATGCAAATGGGACCTTAAGAGTAACTTATGGAAATGTATCGGGGGTTGAACTTAGAGATGGAGTTTATTACAAACCTTTTACAACTCTTGAAGGCATAGCAGAAAAACATTCTGGTCAAGAGCCATTTAATGTTGGTGATAAATTATTAAACAAGATATCTAAAAAAGATTACGGGACTTATTATTTTGAGCCCATCGACTCGGTACCGGTAAATTTCATATCTACTTTAGATATTACAAATGGTAACTCTGGATCAGCAACAATTAACTCAGATTTTGATTTAGTGGGCTTAGCTTTTGATGGCATGTTAGAAACTATAATTGCGGATTACAAATATATATCCCAGGCAAGGAGTATCTCTGTTGACTCAAGATATCTATTATGGACTCTTGAGAAAGTAGAAGGTGCAGATAATATCCTTAAAGAACTAACAATAGTTAACTAGTTTTTTACTGGCTTTGCTCTATTAATAAATTTGGCTTTTCTGGGCGCTGTTTAAGCAGAAACTCATCATATAGCTTTCCTGTAGCAGTGTATGCATGAAATCTAAAGTTATAACAATATAGCAAAAAATTTAAAGTTTATTGGATCATAAATATGGTGGGTCTGGGTGGACTTGAACCACCGACCTCACCCTTATCAGGGGTGCGCTCTAACCAAGCTGAGCTACAGACCCAATAGATTGGGAAATGCGATTATAAACTAAACATTGGTCTTGGGAAACAAGCTAATTGATTAATCTAGCTTGCCCTCTTCTCTGAGTTTTTGACGGATTTTAGTGGCACTGATTTCAGTCACAGAAGCATCAAATACCTCCTCTTCAAATGTATATCCAACTCCACGACCATAAGTAATATTAACAATGTTAGGCACCAACATAATTTCATACTCTTGTCCTCTTTTGAAGCCATCTTTTGAAAGACCTATTTCAATATTTTTACAAACTTCATCCCAATCAAAAGGGTTATCGTCTTGTCCATCTCCTCCAGACGCTCCTTGAACGTCTCTAACTTGAATTACTACTTGACCAGTTTTTGCAATACATCTTTTGAATAGTGCTTGGTGTCCGTCATGCCAGGGCTGCCATCTTCCTAGCATCTGTACCGTGGGTTTTTTCCAATCAAACATTTTTTAAAATCTCCTTAGCCACATCATCATGATTATGTTCATTCCACTCTGTAATATGGAAGTCAACCTCTTCAGGATTTTCAAAAAGCTTATTAGTGTCTTCATATCTCCCTGCTTCGATGGTATCCATCCAAACTACAATGTCAGCATCAAAATTTTCTCGGGTTTCTTTTGTGGGACACACAAAATCACAAACAACATATCGGCCGTGCGATTTTTCAAAATCTGCAAAAGCTTTCATTCTCATTGACTGCCTTTTTCGACCTTCGTTTGAAAAATCCCAATCATTAGACATCTTCCTTACCTGATCAGCGTTATACCAAGCAGCGTTTAATAATGGTACTAATCTCTGAGTAAGATAGGTTTTACCACTGCCCGGCAATCCCATAACTAATATTTTCATTTTTTTAACTTCTCAATTCTGGCTTATTTTTTACTGATTCATATAGGCTATAAAATAAATAAAACAAAGGCATTAACGTTGCGTATTTTATAGTGGTTACTGCAATTAAAAACCATAACGCTCCATCAGCTCCTATAATGCTTCCAAGAAATCCAAAGCTGAGTTGAATACTCATAAACACTGCAGTAAGTGCGAATAATTTTGTTGCAACTTCCTCGGTTAAACTCCAGGACTCTCCAAAAGAGTCCATTACACCTTTATCTTCAAACATTATAAATAATGGGAATAACCCAAGGCGGCCATATAAATAGAAGCCTGGCAGAATTAACATCAAAAATCCTAGACCATATGCAACAGAGTGCAGAATATTTGACCAAAGGAGAGGAAAAAACTTTTTAAGTCCCGCGAAAAGGGCTTGATATGGGCTCAGCAACTTATCACCAGATAAAGAGCGAAAGGAAGCCATGCAACCTCCGCTTAAGGCCACTGAAAAAATAAGAGATGCTATCACCAGAATAAGCACTTGAGCAGATATTTCACCGATTGCCTCTAAAGCAGCAGGATCTGAGCTTGATTGGATATCTAAAGAAGCTATTAAACTTGCTAAGGCAATTTCAAGGGTCATAACCGGCAAACATAAAATAAATAAGTATCCAATGTTGCTTAAACAAAAACTAATAGATGATAAAAACTGTTGCATATTTATATACTCAAATTGTAATTATATTAATATACCTAAAGGGTTATTTTTTTAAATTTTCTTTTTCCTACTTGATAAATGGCTGAACTGCCAGAATCAATGATATGTTTTATGTTTGTAATTTTTTCTTCATTAATTCTAACTGCTCCTTGCTTAATCATTCTCATTGCCTCAGATGTGCTGCTTGTCATCCCAGATTCTTTTAAAAGATTGGTTAAAGGAATTGAGCTCTCTGATATGGTTATAGAAACTTCTTCTATATCATCTGGGATATTCTTTTTTTGAAATTGATTTATAAAGTTTTCTTCTGCAAGATTGGCTGATTGATCATCATGGAAACGTGCAATAAGCTCTTTAGCCAATTCTATTTTTATATCTCTGGGATTCTTTCCATTCACTTGGTCAGCTTTGAGAGCTTTAATTTCATCAATAGATTTGAAACTTAACAACTCAAACCATCTCCACATCAGCTCATCTGAAATAGACATAATTTTTCCAAACATCTCGCTTGGTGACTCATCAATACCTACATAATTATTTAGAGATTTAGACATTTTATTTTTTCCATCTAGCCCTTCAAGTATTGGAACAGTAATAACCACTTGAGGATCTTGGCCATATGCTCTCTGCAGTTCTCTTCCCACCAAAAGATTAAATTTTTGATCAGTGCCGCCAAGCTCTATGTCTGCTTCAAGTGCAATAGAATCATTTGCCTGAATCAAAGGATACAAAAATTCATGAAGGGCTATTGTTTGATTAGAATTATATCGTTTATTAAAATCATCACGCTCAAGCATTCTTGCTAAGTTGTATTGAGATGCTAGCTTGATAATCCCCTCCGCACCAAGCTTGTTGCTCCATTCAGAATTGAATCTAACATCCGTTAACTTTGGATCTAGAATCTTGAAAACCTGGTTTTTATATGACTTTGCGTTTTCTTTTATCTCAGTCTCATCTAAAGCTGGTCTAGTTTTATTTTTTCCAGAGGGATCACCAATCATTCCAGTAAAATCTCCAATCAAAAATACTATCTGATGACCCAATTGCTGGAAATGTCTTAATTTATTAATAAGCACTGTGTGCCCAAGATGCAAATCTGGAGCAGTTGGGTCAAAACCAGCCTTTACAATTAATTGTTTCTTTGACTTGAGTTTTGTTATGAGCTCATCCTCACTAATAAGCTCATCAATGCCTCGTTTAATTAAATTTAGATTTTCTTTCATGAGTAATCATTTATTATAGTATTTAATCGAATAAATGTTTGAAATCATATGACTGAACAGTCTAAATCTCGTTTCGTATTCAAGCCAATTGTAAGGGGAATAGCTATCAAAGGGAGTGAAGAACTCTTTCCAGTAGGAAAAGTTTACTGTGTAGGTAAAAATTACGCCGATCATGCAAAAGAAATGGGCGGCTCGGTAGACAAAGATCAGCCATTTTTTTTCAGTAAGCCTCCTCAGGCTATCACCCAATTAGCAAAAATTCCCTTTCCAACTCAGACAGAAAATCTTCATCATGAGGTTGAGCTTGTTGTTTTTTTAAAATCTGAATGCTCAAACATATCGCCATCAGAAGCAAGTCAACATATTTTTGGATATGCAGTTGGGGTAGATCTTACTAAAAGAGACCTTCAAGACATTGCAAAAAAAACTGGTAGGCCTTGGGAATTAAGCAAGGGATTTGATAATTCTGCACCTATATCAAAGATTCATAAAAAAGAAGGTCAGCTTATAGAGCATGGCGAAATATCTCTTAAAGTAAATGGGGAAGTTAAACAATCTAGCAATTTGTTAAATATGTCTTGGAAGGTAGATGAATTAATTAGTTGGCTATCAAAGTTCATAACACTTAAGCCAGGTGATATTATTTTTACTGGAACTCCTGCAGGAGTTAGCAAGCTTAATCACAATGATGAAATTGAAGCAGAAATAGAAAATATTGGATCTCTATCTTTTAAACTTATCGGATAAATTTAATTAATGTGACTAGCTATAGACCTAATGCCAAAACATTACCTTTCATTTTTTTGGGGCTATTTGCAATCTTATATATTTATGATGCTGGATTAGAACAAGAAGAAGTTGAACCGGATATTGTTTCTGAGACTATAGCTATTTCAACTCAGGATATGCCTAGCGTTCTAACAAGAAAAATTCATATTGTTCAAGAGGGAGAAAACTTATCAGTAATATTCGAAAAATACAAAGTTTCCCTTAACGATACATATAAAATATTTAGAAAAGATAAAAATAATGAGATAAAAAACATACTTCCAAATAATAGATTAGAATTTTTGTCTCTAGGCGGAATATTACAAAGAATTAATATTTTTAAAGGGCCACTTTTGTCTTATCAGATTGATTTATCTCCTGAAATATCAATTAAAAGAATTGATAAAAAACCTGACCTTATTAACTCCTTTAAAACAGGGGTAATAGAATCATCCTTTTATTTGGCTGGGCTAAAAAATAATATTCCTGAAAGTGTAATTATGGATCTAGCATATATTTTTGGATGGGACATTGATTTTGTTTTTGATATTAGGGCTGGTGATAGATTTAAACTCCTTTATGAAACTCCATTTGTGGATGGACAACAAATCGAAAATGGTAGCATTTTATTTGCAGAATTTTATAACCAAAATAATCGATACACTGCTGTTAGGCATAAGGGGAAAAACAAGAAGTGGGAATACTTTAACGAGGATGGCGGTAGTCTTGAAAAAGCATTTTTAAAGGCGCCACTTGATTTTGCATACGTAAGCTCACACTTCAACCCAAACAGAAGGCATCCAATTCTTAATACAATCAGGGCTCATAATGGCGTTGATTATGCTGCTAAAAGAGGAACACCCATTCGGGCAACAGGAGAAGGAGTAATTCAGTCAGTTGGATGGAAAAGTGGTTACGGAAGAACAATTGTTCTTCGACATGGGGGAGAAATAACTACTTTGTATGCTCACATGGACAAGTATCACCCAAGCATAGCAAAAGGAATGAAGGTTTCTCAAGGTCAGACCATAGGATATGTTGGTGATTCGGGTTTAGCAACTGCTCCTCACCTTCATTATGAATTTAGAATTGGAGAAAAAAGAACAGATCCACTAAAAGTAGCTCTACCCTCAGCAGCACCAATAGACCAGTCTAAAATGGATCAATTTAAATTATCCAGGAATAATTACATAGAAATATCAGATAAGTTATTATCTAAAGATCCCAATGCAACACTCTTCAAATAAAATTTTCATAGGCACGATGAGTGGCACTAGCCATGATGGAATTGATATTTGTGCAATGAAATTTTCTAATCAGATAAGCTTATTAAAATTTAATTCCTATAATTATACTGCTAGTTTAAAAAGAGATATTTCAGAAGTAATCCAGCAACAAGAATTAAGTGTTGAGAAGTATTTTGAATTAAATAGTAAAATTGGTTTTGCTTTCAGTAGATCAATAAGAAATTTTCTTGACCAACATAAAATAAATAAAAAAAATGTTGCTGCTATTGGTTTATCTGGGCAGACGTTATTTCACAAACCAAAAGGTAAATATCCATTTTCTATTCAAGCTGGGGATCCCAAAATTATTGCAAATGAATGTCAAATAAATGTGGTGAGCGATTTTAGAAATGATCATATTAAGCTTGGCGGTGAAGGTGCACCGCTTGTTCCAGAATTTCATCAAAAAATCTTTTCAAAAAAAAATACCTCAGTGGTTGTATTAAATATTGGGGGAATATCAAACTTTACCTACTTAGATGGAAAAGATAATTTTTATGGTTCTGATTGTGGGCCAGGTAATGCGCTTATGGATATTTACTGTCAAAAATTTCTTAATCGTCCATATGATAAAAATGGTACGCATGCAAAAAATGGCGAAGTTCACACTCCTTCTCTTGAAAAGATGCTTGATCATTCATTTTTTAGAAGACGACATCCAAAGTCCACTGGTAAAGAAATATTTAATATTAAATTTATCCCTAAAATACTTTTAAAAAAATCATCTAATGATATTTTAGCTACTCTCACTGAACTCACTTCTATATGCATTGCCAAATCTCTCCTCTCTCTGAAAAAAAAGCCTGATCGAGTTATAGTGTGTGGTGGAGGGCAGAAAAATAACTTCTTAGTAAGCTCAATTGAGAAGCACATAAGAATGCCTCTTACTTCAAGCAATAAATATAGTTTCGACCCTCAAGCAATTGAAGCCATGGCATTTGGATGGATGGCACGTCAAAGAGTGTTAAGAAATCCTCTTCTTGTTAAGAAAAACAGAGGGTTGCTTGGAACTCTAACTAAATTTAAATAGTAAAAGACTCTCCACATCCGCATGTAGTCTTTGCATTTGGATTGGTGACTATGAATCTTGAACCAGAAAGGTCCTCAACATAATCTAATGTCGAGCCGAAAAGATACGGGTATGAAAGAGAGTCTAATAAAAGAGAAAATCCGTCAAAGTTTACAACATCATCATCCCCCTCAGGATTATCATCAAACTTAAATCCATACTGAAAGCCTGAGCACCCTCCGCCTGTCACATAAACCCTAAAATAATTTGATTTATGACTTGGTAAAAGGTCTTTGATACGCTTTACAGCGTTATTACTTAGGTTAATTGACGTCATTTCAAAACTCATTAATCACTTATTTTATAGGATTAAAAATATATTCAACAATATTAAAGCAAAAATATTTTTCTTTCAGAGCTATATAGGGGCTAAAATACATATTAAATGAACCTGTACCTAGTTTTCAAAGTCCTGCATATTTTATTCATGGTGTCATGGTTTGCTGGTATTTTTTATTTACCTCGCTTATTTGTTTACCACGTAGAGAGTAAAAATCGAGAGACAAAAGATCAATTAACGATAATGCAAAACAATTTAATTAGGTTTATAACCCCGTTAGGCCTACTAGCAATATTGTTCGGTTTAATGATGGGATTTTTTGGTTCTGATTGGATTGGATTTTTTTCACAAAAATGGATTATTGCTAAGCTTGTTGTGGTTCTGATTTTAGTTTTGTATCAAATTTTCTGCTGGAAGATTCTTAATGATTTGAAATCTGGTTCGCATAATTGGACCGGTCTAAAGTTGCGCATTTTTAATGAAATGCCAGTTTTGCTATTGCTCATCGGGATAATTGCTGCTGTCTATAAATTCTAAAAAATCTAACTATTTAAAAAAAATACCAAATAGAAATTTGTTATAATTTCACATGTTAGATTTGTATTCTATAAATAACTTATTACTAAATACCTTTGAAAAGAAAAAACTCAGAATCCCTTTTTGAGCAAGCCCAATCTCTTATGCCAGGAGGCGTAAATTCTCCAGTCAGGGCATTCAAAAACGTTGATGGTCAACCTATTTTTTTTAAATCTGCAAAAGGTCCAATTTTGGTAGATGAAGATGAAAATCAATACATAGATTTCATTGGTTCATGGGGTCCAATGATTCTTGGTCATTCAAATCCAATTATTTTAGATGCCATTAAGGCTCAGCTAGAGCTTGGAACAAGTTATGGGGCCCCAACAAGCTTAGAAAACACTCTCGCAAGAATAATTAAGAGCCAAGTCCCATCAATGGAGAAGCTACGAATGGTAAATTCTGGAACTGAAGCTACCATGAGTTGCATAAGGCTGGCTAGAGGCTTTACAGGTAAAAATAAAATTATTAAATTTACTGGGTGCTACCATGGACATGTTGATTCATTGCTTGTTAAAGCAGGCTCTGGCGTGTCCACCTTTGGCTTGCCAGATTCTCCAGGGGTACCCCAAGAATTAGCAGCACTAACTTACAGCTGTCCCTATAATAATATTGAATCCCTTTTAGAAGTTATCAATGAAATTGGTGACGATCTTGCAGCAATAATTGTTGAGCCAATTGCTGGAAATATGGGATTTATTCCAGGAGAACCTAAATTTCTAAATGCTTTACGAGAGTTATGCGATAAACATAACTCTCTTCTTATATTTGATGAGGTTATGTCAGGTTTTCGAGTCGGGCTTGGAGGAGCGCAAGCCATATACAAGATTCAACCTGACCTAACAGCCCTTGGGAAAGTTATAGGGGGCGGACTTCCTGTTGGAGCATTTGGAGGCAAGCAATCAATAATGGATCAACTCGCTCCCTTGGGTCCTATATACCAAGCAGGCACATTATCTGGAAATCCTTTAGCAATGGCTGCCGGGATTGCATTATTAGACACTTTGATTAAAAAAAATCCATTTAATTCGTTGGAAAAAGCTTCTTCAGAATTAATGTCTCATACAAAAAATCTAATGAGTGCTAAGGGTATACCATTTTCAACCGCCTCTATAGGCGGCATGTTTGGCTTTTTCTTTAGTGAAGACTTGCCAAATAATTTTGATGATGTTGTGCAAAGTGATGATGTCTTGTTTAAGAAATTTTTTTATAAAGCCTTAAATAATGGGATATACTTTGCCCCCTCTAAATATGAAGCTGGATTTATATCCTCAACTCATGATCAGTCAATAATTGATCAAGCAAAAATTAAGATTGAAGATGCAATCAAGGAACTATAAAAATGAAAAATGACATTAGCGCAATTGGAAATGCTCTTGTAGATACTGTTTTTAAGGTGGAACATAGTCTTATTTCAGAGCTTGGTCTAGAAATAGACCAAATGACCCTATCCAGCGCTGAAGAACATGCACCAATAATAAATAAACTTATTGCATCTGGAGCAGAGACTGTTTCAGACTGTGGAGGCTCTGCAACAAACAGTCTAGTTGCAGCAGCAAGCTTTGGGGCCAAATGCTTCCATACCTGTAAAGTATCAGATGATCAAGATGGAATTAGATATCTTGAAAGTTTAAAAGAGGCTGGGGTTGCTCACAAAGGAAATATGGCACCAGCTAACACCATTCCGACTGGAAAATGCTTAATACTAGTTACTCCGGACGCCAAAAGAACAATGACTACAGCGCTAAACGTAAGCTCGTTAATGGATGAGAGTGATCTAGATTTAGATCAGATAGCAAATTCTAAAATTTTCTATATAGAAGGATACATGGTCACAAGTGAAGAAAATTATAAAGTTACTTTAAAAGCTCTTACTCATCTTCAAAACTTCCCAGATGTAAAAATAGCTTTTTCATTGTCTGATCCAGGGATTGTTATGGGCTTCAAAGATAAATTCCTTGAAATGGAATCTTTTGGCTTAGACTACATTTTTGGAAATGATGATGAAGCCATGGCCTTTGTCGATGCAGATAATATTGATGATGCATTTACCAAACTCCAAGAGAAATCTTACACTTCAATAATTACTTTGGGAGAAAAGGGCAGCGCGGTGGTTACAAACAAGGAAATTATCCATACGTCCAAAGTGAATATTGAACCTATTGATACTAATGGTGCTGGAGATATGTTTGCAGGCAGTTTCTTGTATGCATTGCTTCAAGATAATGATTTAAGGTATTGTGCAGAATTCGCAAATTACGGAGCTTCAAAGGTTGTTGAAACTTTTGGGCCAAGGCTCAGCCAACAATCTTATAGGCAAGTATTAAAAAATTACAAAAAAAGCTAGCTTATTGCTCTGCTTTCTGATAATTTCATGCGCCTAAAAAACTTTTATTTATTAAAATATGCCAAAAAAAGCAGATACAAAAAAATCTACTGCTAAAAAAAGCCCAATAAAAAAAACTCCGGCTAAGAAAGCTCCTGCTAAGAAAGCTCCAGTTAAGAAGACTCCAGTTAAGAAGACTCCAGCTAAGAAGACTCCAGCCAAGAAGGCTCCTGCTAAGAAGACTCCAGCTAAGAAGACTCCAGCTAAGAAAAAATTAACAAAAAAAATACCTGCTAAAAAAAGAACCACGCCAATATCTTCATATAAAGGCCGAAAAGGTGAAAAATATATGAGTGCCGCTATGAAAAAGCACTTTAATGCTGTACTAATTGAGTGGCGAGAGCACTTGAGAGAGGAAATGCAAAAGACATTTGATCACTTGAAAAATAAAGGTGAATCTTATGCAGACCCAATCGATAGAGCATCTCAGGAAGAAGAATTTGCTTTTGAGCTCAGAACAAGAGATAGGGAAAGAAAGCTTATCAATAAAATTGCAGGCTCGCTGGAACAAATAAAACAAGATGACTATGGATACTGTTATGCTTGTGGAATAGAAATAGGAGTTAAAAGACTTGAAGCTCGCCCAACAGCCACACATTGTATTGACTGCAAGACACTTGATGAAATTAAAGAAAAACAACTTGGCGGATAACCACTCAGCTGATAAATTTTTCGCATAAGCTTTTGAATAAAAAAAATAAAGCGCCAACAACCAAAACTCCAAAAATTCTAAAGGAAAGTAAATTTAGCCCATTTGCAATTGAGATTGTCAAAAAATTAAAACGTTCAGGATTCCAGGGCTATCTTGTTGGTGGTTGTGTGCGAGATTCGCTAGTTGGAATTAAGGCAAAAGATTTTGATGTCTCAACAGATGCCACTCCAGAAGAAATAAGAAAAATCTTTAGGTCCTCGAGAATTATTGGCAAAAGATTTCGCTTGGTTCATGTTTTTAGCAGGAATGAGTTGATTGAAGTCTCAACTTTTAGAGCAAATGCTAAAGAAGAAAATAATTCTGAAGTTATAAAAGATGCTGAAGGAAAAATTCTTCGAGATAATGTATGGGGAACACTAGAGGAAGACTGCATACGAAGAGACTTTTCTATCAATGCTCTGTATTTTGATCCCATCGAAAATCACCTGTGTGATTTTCATAATGGCCTACAACATATTCAAAAAAAAATTCTAGTCTCAATTGGAAATCCGCTGATTAGGTTTGAAGAAGATCCTGTAAGAAGTTTGCGCGCGATTAGGTTCAGTTCAAAATTAAAGTTTAAAATTTCTAATGATGTGAAAGAAGCCATATATCATAAGGGACATTTGCTAGCAAATATCTCTAATGCAAGAATGTTTGACGAATTTTGTAAAATTTTTTTAACAAAGAATGCGTTTGATAATTTCAAAAAATTAGACTCTTTTGGAGTTTTAAAATATCTAGTCAACTCAGATGGCTATGAAGAAAATTCTTTCAGTTTGAAGTTTCAACATGCCGCGTTAATTAATACTGACAATAGATTAAAGGCATCTAAATCTGTTACTCCAGGATTTTTAATTGCTGCTCTACTATGGCCAAGATTAATTGGTGCCTCAAAAGAGAAAAGGGTTTTAAATTTAAGAAAATTTTTTAGAAACATGGACAGAATTATTAGAGAACAGCAAACATTGACTGCTGTACCAAGAAAATTTCATGGATACATTAAGGATATTTGGTCCCTGCAATTAAAGCTTGAGACACGCTTAGGACATCAGCCCTACAAAATTTTAAATCACCCTCGATTCAGAGCTGCTTATGACTTCTTGCTTTTAAGAGAAGAGGCTGCAGAAGATACTCAAGGCATGGGTGATTGGTGGACACAATTTCAAAAGGTCAATAGGCCTGGAAAAATTGAATTACTAAAATCATTAAGAGAATCAAGAAGCGGTCCCGTTGAGAAAAAATTTGGTTTCTTTGAAGAGTTAAGCTAATCTTTAATAAAAAAAATAATAACCTTATGGAACCAGCTTTACAGGAAGCTCTGCTTCCAAAATATATTGCAATTGAAGGACCAATTGGTGTTGGCAAGACCACGCTTGCCCATAAGATTGCAGAGACATTTAATTATGATGTTTTTTTAGAGCAGCCAGCAGAAAATCCATTTCTTAAAAGCTTCTACAGAAATCCTAAGCAATCAGCTTTGGCAACCCAATTATTTTTTTTATTTCAACGAATGCAACAGATTGAAGATTTAAAACAACGGTCGTTGTTTGAACCTGTACGTGTTGCAGATTTCTTAATTCAAAAAGATAGATTGTTTGCAGAAGTAACATTATCTGAAGAAGAAATGGGTTTATATGACAAAGTATATGAACATTTAACTCTAGATGCGCCCTCGCCTGATTTGGTAATTTATCTTCAAGCTCCAGTTGAAATTTTATTAGAGAGAATTAATAAGCGTGGAAATCCTGATGAGAAATTTCTCACCGTGGATTATCTCGAAAGACTCAATGATGCCTATTCAAAGTTCTTTTTATATTTTGAGAATGCTCCTTTATTAATTATCAATGCAGCAGATATTGATCTTGAAGGAGGAGGCTCTGACTATGACATGCTTATTAATAAAATTATGTCGGATCCGAGAGGTAAAAATTTTATTAACCCTCAACCATCCATCCTATAGAGTTTAAGTCTATCTTATGACAGAAAAAAAATACTCGCCTCCAGAAAATCTTGTCAATCCATATATAAAAAATTTAGATGAATACAATGAAATGTATCAATCATCTATTAATAACCCTCAAAGTTTCTTTGGAGATCAGGCAATAGAAAATTTAGAATGGATGAAGCCATTTTCTAGAGTTCATAATGGTGATTTTTCTGATGCAAGATGGTTTGAAGGCGGCAAAATCAATATTTCATACAATTGTATTGATCGTCACTTAAAAATACATGCAGATAAGACTGCGCTTATCTGGGAAGGTGATGATCCGGATGATTCTTCAGAAATTACTTATGCTGACTTACATTTAAATGTATGTAAATTTGGCAATATCTTAAAAAATCTAGGTGCCTCAAAAGGATCCAGAGTTTGCATATATATGCCAATGATCCCAGAAGCAGCCTATGCAATGTTGGCTTGTGCAAGAATTGGGGCTATTCACTCAGTAGTATTTGGAGGATTTTCTCCAGAATCTCTAAAAGATAGAATTTTAGATGCCGATTGCAGCATAGTAATTACAGCAGATGAAGCGATAAGAGGCGGCAAAAAAATTCCCCTTAAAGATAATGTTGATAAAGCTCTTTTAGAATGTCCAGCGGTTTCTCATTGCCTTGTTATCAAGCGAACAGGCGTTAATATCAGCTGGATCGAAAACAGAGACAAGGATTTTGAAGAAATGTTCGCGGAAGCATCAAATGACTGCCCTTGCGAACCAATGGATTCAGAGGATCCGTTATTTATTTTGTATACCTCAGGATCAACTGGAAAGCCAAAGGGCGTAATGCATACTACAGGAGGATATTTGCTAGGGGCACATTTAAGCTTTAAGTACCTTTTTGGATATAAAAATACTGATAAGTATTGGTGTACCGCAGATGTTGGATGGATCACAGGCCACACCTACATTCTCTACGGACCTTTATCTAATGGAGCTACCAGTTTGATGTTTGAAGGAATCCCAACATATCCTAATCCCTCTAGATTCTGGGAAATTTGTGATAAACATCAAATCTCTATTTTTTATACAGCTCCAACTGCTCTTAGGGCTTTAATGGCCCAAGGAGACCAATACGTTTTAGAGACAAGCAGAAAAAGTCTCCGGATACTAGGAACCGTAGGAGAGCCAATCAATCCAGAAGCATGGGAATGGTATTACAAAGTCGTGGGTAATAAGGCTTGTCATATCATAGATACTTGGTGGCAAACTGAGACAGGCTCAGTCTTAATCTCTCCCATTGCAGGGATAACTCCAGCAAAACCTGGATCAGCCACTTTGCCGTTTTTTGGAGTAAAACCTGAGCTTGTAGATGAAAATGGGTTGATTTTAGAGGGGGAGCAATCAGGCAACTTAATTATCACCCAGTCTTGGCCAAGCCAAATTAGAAGCGTCTACGGAGATCATCAAAGAATGATAGATACATATTTCTCTACCTATGACAACGCCTATTTTACTGGTGATGGAGCTAAAAGGGATAAAGATGGTTATTTTTGGATTACTGGAAGAGTGGATGATGTATTAAATGTTTCTGGGCACAGGCTAGGGACAGCAGAAATAGAAAGCGCTCTAGTGCTTCATGAGAAAGTTGCCGAAGCTGCAATCGTAGGTTTTGATCATCCTATTAAAGGCCAGGGTATCTATGCGTTTGTAACGCTAATGATTGGGGAAGAAGAAAATGAGAGCTTAATTAAGGAGTTACAAGATTTTGTTGCAAAAGAAATAAGTCCCATTGCAAAACCTGATCTTATTCAATGGGCGCCTGGTCTTCCAAAGACAAGGTCTGGAAAGATTATGAGAAGAATTTTAAGAAAAGTTGCTGGTGGCGAGTTCGATAGTCTTGGTGATACGTCAACCTTGGCTGATCCAGGGGTGGTTGATGGCTTAATTAAAAATAAACTTAGCTTATAAAATACTAACTAGCAGACACCCTACTCCAACCACTGAAGTAATTATCACCAGGTAATTATTTAGAGATTCCTCATCCATTAATTGCATATCTTCTTTTGGTTGATAAAAAAGTTGAGGTTTAAACAAAAGAGTTATTGTATTAAGCGCATGCATAATAAATATCAGAAAGAGAAACCAATGATTTTCTAAAATGATTGCTGCAAAGCTAATGGTTAAAAAGGGAGCATCAAAAATAATTAGAAAATTTCGATTATTGGGGTTAAAGATAAAGCCTAAAATATTAAATTTTTCTTTAATTAACCATAAATAGATTAAAGCTGTGCTCAAATACAAACAGCCTAAAATAAAAGCAAACATAAAATTTATTTATAAGACCAAATTTTCTTCGTTGGGTCGTATTCAACCACACCATCTTCAAGAAGTTTATATAAATGTGCTTCCAAACTCCAAATTGCTATGGGATGGAGTTTTGGATCGACATCATCATATACGCTTTCTACTAAATCTTTGGACGTTGCCATTGAAATTTTTTTTAACTTAGAAATAACTTTTTTTTCTCTTTCCAATCGATGATTAATAATCCAATCAACTACGGCCATTGGATCTCCAAGAAAATCACCATGACCAGGGCCTATTTTATTAAAATCATAATTTCGCAATAACTCTAAAGACTTTAAGTAATCTTTCATAGAACCATCTGGATGGGCAATAACTACTGTCGATCCATTCATGATGTGATCCCCAGTGAGCATAACCTTCTCTTCTTGAACCAAATAACATAAATGATTTGAAGCATGCCCAGGAGTATGAACTGTCTCTATGGTGTATTCGTTTGTTTTGATTAAATCTCCGTGTTCTAAAATGCGGTCTGGCTTAAAAGTTCTATCTTGAAGGGAATCATCTTTTTCAAGCAATCGACCCATCAGGGGAACATTAAGCATTTCTCCAAGGACTTTTGCTGCTGGGGAATGATCACGATGCGTATGGGTAACTAAAATTCGTTTAATCTTGCCCTCAGCAAGCTTAACTAGATTTTTAATGTGGGCATCAATTTTTGGCCCTGGATCAACAAGGGTAATATCCTCTTTTCCGATGAGATAGCTATTTGTTCCTGGACCGGTAAACACACTGCCGTTAGAAGCTGTTATCCTTTCAATAGACTCTTTAGACATTGTCATATCCCTTCTCTCCTGGCAGAAAGCCAATCCATTCACCATCTCTTTTAATAAATTTTGGAAGTATTGGCGGAATTGCATTTTCTCCAAGACCTTCAAAATGATCAAAAGCTTCTGAACTAGATGAGAATTCAGCTAGTTTTTCAATATTCTTAATAGTTGGAAGGATCATATTCATTTCTCCATTATTTAATTTAACTAGGGCATCCTTAGGCTTGATCCAAAAGCTATCTGTTAATTCAAAGCCATCATGCTTAGCTAATTGCTTGGCATTTACCTTGGCAAGAAAAAATCTAGTATCAAATCTTTTTGGTTCAATTGCAGGAGTGATCCAATGCGCGCAAGGCACAATATTTTTAACTCTTAAATTAAGAGACTCTGACAAACAGATATCTTTAAAAGTAATTTCTTTGTTGTTAAGGTCTGTTCTGAGCTTAGCTAATTTTTCTTCATCCTGCATGATCGGATTCTCTGGATTAGCAAGCAAAACTCCCACTTCTTCAAAGCACTCTCTTATACAGGCTATCCAAAAAGATAGGCCATTATTTTCTATTCCAAGCTGCTTAGAGGCTTCTGCATCATCCATTCCCTCACAGCATGGGTATAGATCAATTTCAGAGTCTTCGGGATCTAATTTACCTCCTGGAAAAACATACAAACTCCCAAAAGGAGATCTGCTGCTTCTCCTAACCATAAATATTTCAAAATCACCCTCTTCTCTCTCTCGCATTAAAATAACTGTGGCCGCTGGTTTAATGGGTGTCGTCATAATTTATTTCAATAGTATGGTGTTTTATTATCCTTTAGAATACTCCTTAATGGAAATTACAGATTTGCTCGCAACTGATTTAAAAGACGCCCCAGACTGGTTTCATTCAGCTGTATCTCAAACCCCCAGAAAAGAAAAC